>JACCEE011126856.1_pt1 | contig 19972 bp, 16 predicted proteins | sample 7449931 | NCBI WGS metagenome assembly JACCEE01 (sample SAMN15323457, study PRJNA562643) | freshwater metagenome | isolation source: river surface water | place: USA:Blue River Watershed | collected 2017-08-19 | reverse complement strand
CTGATACTGAAATCAATAAACTGGAACAACAGATGTGTACCTGCGACGAATGGAGCAACATATTTGTATCCTCTGATTTCGACCCAAAAGTAATTTCAAATTCGCACTTTACCGGAGTCATACAAATTGGCCCTCAAAATAAAATCATAAAACTCTTCGGAGGAATAAAACGACATGCAGGCATCTATAATGCAACGCTACACAATTGCTGTATAGGCGAAAATTGCTACATAAACTCTGTAAAGAACCATATTTCAAATTTCAACATCGACGACAATGTGATTATCAATGATGTACAGTTAATTGCAAATGAAGGAAAACAAAAGTTTGGCAATGGACAGAAAATTGCAGTCCTTGATGAATCAGGTGGCAGAGAAATTATGATATTCGATGAGCTATCGGCACAAATAGCTTACATTATGACCCTTTACAGGCATCGTCCAACGCTTATAGGCAAGCTCGAAAAATATATCTCTGATTATGCCGAGAAAAAATCATCGGCTCGTGGGCACATCGGAAAAAACAGCCTGATAACCAATACAGGTTCAATAAAAAACCTTTGGATTGGAGAAAATGCTCAGATTCAAGGAGCTCGCGATCTTGAAAACGGGTCGTTGATGAGTAATGCCGAAGCACCAATTTTTATCGGGAATAATGTTATCCTGAAAGACTTCATTGTTCAATCGGGAACCACAATTACCGACGGTGTTATTGTTCATAAATGCTTTATTGGACAAGGTTGCCAGCTTGGGAAAAACTACTCGGCTGAGAATTCAGTGTTTTTTGCCAATTGCCAAGGCTTTCACGGAGAAGCTTGCTCAATTTTTGCCGGGCCTTACACGGTAACTCACCACAAATCAACGTTATTGATAGCCGGGATGTACTCATTTCTGAATGCAGGTTCGGGTTCAAACCAAAGTAACCACATGTACAAATTGGGGCCAATCCACCAAGGAATTGTTGAACGAGGCTCCAAAACAACTTCAGACTCGTACCTGCTTTGGCCCGCAAAAATTGGACCTTTCACACTTGTAATGGGGCGGCATTACAAAAACTCCGATACATCTGATTTGCCATTTTCATATTTAATTGAACGCAACGACAAATCAAACCTCGCCCCAGCCGTAAACCTACGAAGCGTGGGGACAGTTCGCGACGCAATGAAATGGCCCAAACGAGATACCCGAAAGGGTTCAAATATAATTGATTGCATAAATTTCAACCTACTGAGCCCATATACGATTCAAAAAATGGTGAAGGCAATTGGTATACTTGAAAACTTATCAGAAGTTTCTGGAGCTACATCCGAAGAATATATTTTCCACAATACCACCATTTCAAACTCATCGTTAGTAAAGGGGATTTACTTGTACAATATCGGGATTGATAAATTTCTTGGAAACTCTACCATTACACGCCTTCACAAAGCTAACTTAAAGTCGGTTAACGATCTACGGAAACGTTTAATGCCCGATTCGGAAGCAGGCAAAGGCGACTGGATTGACTTATCGGGCTTAATAGCCCCAAAAAACGAAATAACAAAAATACTTGATGCAGTTGAAGCCAACCAAATCAATGAACTATCTGAAATACAGAACAAACTAAATTTATTGCACAATTCGTATTACGAAATGGAATGGAACTGGACTGCAGATCTATTAGAATGGAGGCTAGGAAAACCTATTGCAGAGATTGAGGTTTGTGACATTGTTGGAATTGTTGAACGATGGAAAAAATGTGTTGTAGAACTAGACCAAATGCTTTACAACGATGCTAAAAAAGAGTTTCAGCTTAGTGCTATGACAGGTTTTGGCATTGATGGCGATCTAAAGACACAACAGGCTGATTTTGAAATGGTACGTGGGAATTTTGAAAACAATAGTTTCGTAAAAGAAATTACAACACACATTCAACGCAAAACAGAACTTGGAAACCGTATGCTGAATGAATTGAAAGAATGTTGCATCGGCGAAAAACAATGAAAACATTTAAGCTCAAATTATAAAGCCTCTTTTTAATCGAAAGAGGTTTTTTTTACCCGCAACAGAAATATATCAATGAAAGAATAAATAGCCAACAAAAATTGCAGCTAAAAAACCAACAAAATCGGCAATTAAACCACAAGCCAACGCGTGACGGGTTTTCTTAATTCCAACAGACCCAAAATAAACAGCCAACACATAAAATGTAGTATCTGTCGATCCCTGAAACGTACAAGCAAGTTTACCCACAAACGAATCGGCTCCATGCAAAGTCATAGCATCAATCATCATTCCACGTGCACCACTTCCGCTTAAAGGCTTCATGAAAGCTGTAGGAAGAGCGCCAACAAAATCGGTGTTAAACCCCATTGTTGCGACACACCAATTTACACCAGCAATAAAAAAATCCATCGCCCCCGATGCCCTGAAAACGCCAATAGCAACAAGCATGGCAACCAAATACGGAATAATTTTCACCGCAGTGCCAAAACCATCGGTTGCTCCTTCAATAAACGATTCGTAAACATTCACTTTGTTTCGCCACGCCAGAAGAATAAATCCGACTATAATGCTGAAAATCAATAATCCACTCGATACACTTGAAATAGTATTGATTTGAATCTGATCGAGAGTTGAAAAATACCAGATTAGGCCAATAACGAAGGCTGTCAACCCTCCTAACCACGACAAAACCACACGATTAAACAAATTTATTTTCTGAAATATTGAAACACTTATCAAGCCCGAAAGTGTGGAAAAAAAAGTTGCTATCAGAATTGGAATAAAAACATCGGTAGGATTAACTGCCCCTAATTGAGCCCTATAAACCATAATGGAAACCGGAATGATAGTTAACCCCGAAGCGTTCAAAACCATGAACATGATTTGAGCATTCGAGGCAACATCTTTCGATGGATTAGACACTTGCATCTCTTTCATTGCTTTCAAGCCCATTGGTGTTGCAGCATTATCGAGGTTCAGCATATTAGCGGCAACATTCATTGTTATTGAGCCATAAGCAGGATGGTCTTTCCCTAACTCTGGAAAAAGTTTTTGAAAGAATGGACCAATAATTCGCGATATAATTTTAACCATGCCACCATTTTCCCCAATTTTCATAATGCCCATCCAAAGGGTTAAAACCCCTGTCATTCCCAATGAAACTTCAAAACCAGTTTTTGCTGTTTCGAATGTTGAATTGACTAAGGTTGAGAAAATAGTATAATCTTGAAGAACTACAAGCTTAAACAAAGCCACAATAAAGGCAATCAAAAAAAAGAATATCCAGATGTAATTCAGTACCATAAAATAGAGATGAAGCTTGTTATGTCTTTTTTCAAAGCTAACAAAATAAATTAAATACCAATTTTAACTTCTGATTTTTGTTTAACACTCTTTTATAAATTTTAAGAGTTGTACATTCGTAGTTAATAAAAGTTCCATCTATTTTTATCGATTATGAAGAATCTACAACAAAGAACAATAATTTTTGCACTGCTAATTTTATTATCACAAATAACTTTTGCCCAATCGAAGGTTAAAGTTGGAGTATCAATGGGGCCAGTTTTTCCATTAGGCAGTTTCAGCAGCACAAATAACAACTCATTATCAGCAGGATACTCCGAAACGGGTTTCAATTTAGCTATCGATGCTGATTATTTCCTGCACAACAGGTTTGCACTTTCGGCAAAGCTATTTTTTGGAACAACAACAATAGATGCCGATGCATTCAGTGTCCGATTAAACAACGAACTTGCGGCATACATGAACCTCAAGAACAGCGAAAACAAAGTCAATTACGATATAAATTACTGGCAATGGTCTTCGCCTCTGGTTGGAGCTAAATACAATTATCCAATTTCGATAAACAAAATTTACGTAGAAGTTGGTGCTTACTCAGGCGTTAATTTCACACAAATCCCTGATCAAAATTTGAGTTACCTGGATTCAGAAAACTCTCGTGAAATTATTTCTCAGAATGATACAGACAAGGATATTTCTATTCCACTTTCAATTACATGTGGTGTTCGTTTCAAAATTAATGAGAAAATGCAATTAAGGTTTAACGCTGACTATTTCTACACAAAAGCGAACTACTCTCATGTGAATTATATCAAAGGCGAAAATGCTAACAAACGCGAGGAAATTAGTGTTGAGCAATTCAGTGTTCCAATTCAAACAATAAGCGCCACTGTTGGTTTGGTTTACGTACTTTAATTCATTGCTTCAAAAAAATATTCAAACATCAATTTCCGTATCTCTAATCACAAAAAAAGGACTGATTAAAAATCAGTCCTCTAATATTATTAAATCAATTAATTACTTTTTAATGCTTGCTTTATATTCGTTAAAAGCAGCAATGTTGTCTTTACAAGCTTTCAAATAAGTAGTTGCCTGCTCATTTGTCGAATCGTATTTCAAAACATTTTCAAAGATTGGAATAGCTTCCTGGAATTTTGTTGAAGCCAACTCCATGTTTTTCATATACTCTTCAGGAGTTCCTGTTGAAGCTTTTTTTGCCAATTCGTTAGCGGCATTAAACGGAGCTGAGGCATCTTTAAGAAGAGGTACAGTAAGCATTTTCAACATTTTAGGAAGGTTGTTGCTATCAGCATACTTAACAATTGCAGCCTTTAATATTTCTTCCATTTTAGCATCGTTACCTGCATCTTTATAAATGCTTGCAATATAAATAGTACATACATCAGGCTTATAACCTAAATCGATAGACTTTTGGAAGTTCGACAGTGCAACATCATTCTTATCTAATTTACTTGAAGCCAACGCAATATTGAAGAATATTGATCCATCTTTTGCTGCTTCTTCACCTCCAAGAGTAAGGAATTTTTCTAAATAAGTAAGAGCTGATTGATAATCTTTTGTTTTTAGAAATTCATTAGCAGCGTATTTATAACTGTTGTTGTATAAACTTTTGGTATTTTCATCTGTTGCAATGCCTTCTTCGCCCGAGCTTAAATACTTATCCCACTGTTTAATTGCTTCTACATAATTTTTGTTGCGATAGGCTTCATTCCCATCATTTTTCGCTTTTAAACCTTCACTCAAACCTTCAGTCGCATCTTGCGCAAACGATGAAAAAGAAAATAAAAACATTACTATAAACAAATATTTTTTCATAACGATACTATTATTTTGATTTATAAATACTCAAGTTTTTCAAAGATAGCAAAATTGATTTTTTTTGAAAATTTTAGAGTGTTAATATTCCTTTTAGCTGCAAGTTTTGCGGCTAATTATCAATAAAAACAATTAAGGATTAAAACTATCTTTATTCCAATAGTTTATTATACTCAATACTATCTTCTTTAAATTTAATGCAACCGAATTTTCTGAATCTACTTCTAAAGCTCTGTTCAGATAATTTAGAGTGTCGCCCCATTCTTGGAATTTATAGCTGATTTTTGCCTTTAATAATAGCGCATCAACATTATCAGCATCATATTCAAGAATTTGGTTTACTATAACTAAAGATTTTTCAATGTTTTCAGCTTCAAAATAAGCTATTGCAGTTTCAATTTCCTTGCTCATAATGTTTCAATTTTTCACCCAACACTTTTGATTTCTCAATAATAAGCGAATATGCATTCCTCATTGCTTCGGCCCGATCTACAGAATCGTTTTGTAACTCTATTACTTCAATGCCTAAGCTTTGATTGCGATAATTGCTTTTACCACAAATAACAAAAACAGGTATATCAATTTCCATTCCAAAACGAATAACCTCACCTGTAACTTTCCCCGAGAGTGACGTTTCATCAAAAAGACCTTCGCCGGTAATAATAGCATCAACAGAATTGACATTACTATAAAACCCTGTTTCACTGAGGATAAACGAAGCACCATCAACAATTTTAGCGTTCAACAAAGCATGAAAAGAAGCGGCAATTCCACCGGCAGCACCACCACTTTTCATTTTAGAGATATCTTTACCTGTCGATTGAAAGACGGCTCCGGCAAATAGTGAAAGATTTCTTTCAAGCCCATGAACTTTGTCTCTCGCTATGCCTTTTTGTGGCGCAAATACAGGAACGGCTCCGTCGGCACCCAATAAAGGATTTATTACGTCTGTTAGAATTATGATCTGAACCCCATTTAAAAGTTGAGAAGCATTGTCCACCTGAATATCAACAACTTCGCCCATTGTTAGCCCATTCCCTTGTGTAAGCATCTCTTTTGAGCTGAAGAATTTTACGCCCAACGCCATTAATGCACCCATTCCTCCATCTACAGTTGCACTTCCTCCTACTCCAAGCAATATTTTTTTTGCGCCTTTCTCAACTGCATCTCTAATGAGCTGACCAGTACCAAAACTTGATGAATAAAATGCTGAATATTCATTTGGATTGAGCAACCTAAGGCCCGAGGCCGATGCCATTTCAATAATTGCAATGTTATTTGAGGTTAAGTAAAACCCACTCTCAATATCTCTTCCCAAAGGATCGTTTACTTTGCACGCTACAAACTGAGCATTTAACGAATGAGCAAGAATTTCGGCAGTTCCATCGCCACCGTCAGCAACCGGGATTTTTTCAACTTCTGTAATCCCCGAAAATTTCAATCCCTCAACAACGGCGTTTGCAAAGTCAATTGCCGACAAAGATCCTTTCATTGAGTTGGGACAAACTAAAACCTCCATCAAAAATCTCCCCTCGAAACTTGAACTATACCCTTGATATTTTTAAGCTTATGCATCAAAAAATCAAGATGTTCAACATTATTCACAAAAACCCTTAACGTTCCTTCAAAATTGCCATTCTTTGTATCAACATTAATCGAACGCATTTGAATACCAACATCTTTTGCAATAATATGCGAAATATCGCCAACAATTCCAGTTCTATCTGTACCCGAAAGATGCACCGTTGCCTGAAATGAATTATATTGTTTTGTCGACCGCCATTTGGCTTTCACAAACCTATATGGATAACGATCGAGCATTTGTTTGGCATTGGGACAAGCTGTCCTATGAATTTTAATTCCCTCGCGAATAGTAATAAAACCAAAGATTTCGTCTCCAAAAATTGGGTTACAACACCTTGCAAGTTTATATACAACATCTTTCAGATCTTTGTCGATGACAAGAAATTCATCGCCCGAGTCGAACATAAGGTTTTCAACCACCTTCTTTGGCAAAAGCTCTCCAAGTACATCTTTTGCCTTTTGCTCCTGATCATCGTTCTCCTTAAGGACATTTTTAAGTTCCAGAGCCTCAATACCACCAGTTGAAACAGCATAATAAATGTCTTGAGCCGTTTTAGCTTTGAAGTGAGCCAGCAACTTTCGAATATTCTCTTCGCTATAATCGATCTTCCAGTTTTTGAATTTTCGTTTTACAATTTCTTTTCCATTTTCAGCTTCACGCTTTCGTTCTTCATTTAAGCTGGATTTAATACGGTTTTTCGCTTTCGATGTAACTACAAAATCGAGCCAGTCGAGTTTCGGTTTTTGGTTTGTTGCCGTATCAATAGAAACCTGATCTCCATTTTTTAGCTTGTGCTTAATTGTAACTTTCTTCTGGTTTACCTTTCCGCCAACGCATTTATCGCCTAATCCAGAGTGAATTTCATAGGCAAAATCGAGGATTGTTGACCCTGCAGGAAGTTTTCTTAAATCGCCTTTGGGGGTAAACACAAAAATCTCATCTTCATATACATTTGTTCTGAAATCTTCAAGCACTTCTTTGGCATTACCGGCAGGATTTTCAAGCATTTCGCGAATGCTTGTTAACCATTTGTCGAGATCAGCATCACCTTTACCTCCTTTGTATTTCCAGTGAGCTGCCAAGCCTTTTTCGGCAACTTCGTCCATTCTTTTGGTTCTAATCTGAACTTCAACCCATTTACCTTGGGGACCCATCACTGTTGTATGAAGCGATTCGTATCCGTTCGATTTTGGGATTGAGATCCAGTCTCGCATCCGCTCTGTATTTGGCTGATATTCTTCTGTTACAATAGAGTAAGCTTGCCAACAATCAGATTTTTCGTTTTCAAAATCAGAATCGATAATAATACGGATAGCGAACAGATCGAAAACCTCTTCGAAACTAACCCGTTGCTTTTTCATCTTATTCCAAATGGAATAGATTGATTTGGTTCGGGCTTTCATCTCGAATTTGAAACCTTTGGCTTTTAGTTTCTCTTCGATAGGTTTTACGAAAACGGAAACAAAATTCTTCCTCTCTTCGACAGTTGCTTCAAGTTGTTCTACAATTTTGCCATATTCATCTGGCTTAATGTATTTTAACGAAGTATCTTCGAGCTCTGTTTTTATGCTGTAAATTCCCAAGCGATGAGCTAAGGGTGCATATAAATAAGACGACTCGTTGGCATACTTATTCTGCAATTCTTCTGGCAGATTGTCGAGATGGCGCATATCTTCCAACCTATCAGCAATTTTGATAAGAACAACTCTAAAATCGCCAGAAAGAGCCAACAATAAACGCCGGAAATTTTCAGAATGGACAGAGATTGTAACTGTATCGATGGAATTAATCTTAATAAGCCCATCGAGAAGACTAACAACTTGATCGCCAAATTCCTGAGGTAGTTTTCCAATTAAATCATCTTTTTCGCCTGAGCTTTCGAAAACATTGTGAAGTAAGGCAGCAACAATTGGATCGGTACCTAATCCAATTTCAATGGCAACAATTTTAGCAACAGCCATTGAATGAAAAATAATGGGATTGCCTGATTCCCAGCTCAAATCGCCAAGAATATCATAAGCTGTTCGTGCTGCATCTTCAACTTTCTTTAAGTCTGCATTTACTCCTTTCTCTTTAAAGAGTAAAAGCATTTCCCTAAGGACTAATTCAAACCTGCTATCTTCTTTCATCTTTGTTGCTGTTAATTGAGAAGCCTTGTACAAAAATAAAAATATTATCCACTTTTATTAGGGAACAAGCATCGTACGAAGGAACAAAACAGATAGATTAACATTAAAAAAAATCCTGTTTCAAACAGAAACAGGATTTTCAATATTATAATTAATAATCAATTAATACCTGTCTGTTAGTATCTTTCTAATTTCATCAATGCCAACTAATTTATTTTCACCAATATTGACATCTCCACGCTCTTCCATTCTTTCAACAATTTCATCAATTGTTGTCATTGGTATTTTATACTCACGAAGCCGAGTTGGCAATCCCAATGATTCGAAGAATTCAACAGTTTTCGTAATCGCAAGATCAATAGTTGTATTATCGTCTTTATTTTCAATGCCCCAAACTCGTTGAGCATACTGAATAAGTTTTAATTTTTTTGACTCGCGCATTATATTCATTACTCCCGGAAGAACAATTGCCAATGTTCTGGCATGATCAACACCATGTAATGCTGTAATTTCATGTCCAATCATGTGAGTTGTCCAATCTTCAGGAACACCGCTGCTTATTATTCCATTAAGAGCCATTGTGGCCGACCACATAAAGTTGGCACAGGCATCGTAATTAGTAGGGTCTTTTAATACTTTCGGACCTTCTTCAATAAGCGTTAGCAAAACACCTTCAGCAATTCGATCTTGGATCTTTGCATCGACCGGGTAAGTCAAATATTGTTCAATCACATGGATGAAAGCATCTACAACACCATTGCCAATTTGCCTTGCAGGTAAAGATTCAATAACCCTAGGGTCGAGAACTGAAAATTGAGGCAAAACTTCAGGAGAAGAAAAAGATAGTTTTTGTTTGTACTCAGCCCTTGTTATTACAGCATTACCATTCATTTCAGAACCTGTAGCCGGCAATGTAAGGACAACTCCAATTGGCAAGGCTTCAAAAACTTCTTCACTGTGAGCCAATATATCCCATGGATCTGTTCCCTGAAAATAATAGGCGGCTGCGATAAACTTAGTTGCATCAACAACAGAACCACCTCCAACAGCTAGCAAGAAGTCAATGTCATTATCCTCAACTATTTCAAGTGCTTTCATACACTTTTCGTAAGTAGGATTAGGTTCTATGCCCGAGAATTCATAAAACTCAATATCACCTAAGGCATCAATAACTTGATCATAAACCCCATTTTCCTTGATACTACCTCCGCCATAGATCATTAAGACCTTAGCGTCTTCAGGAATTTCTGTTGTAATTGATTCAATTTTACCCTTCCCAAATAAAATCTTTGTATTATTATAAAAAACAAAGTTCTTCATAAGTATTCGTACTTTTGTATTAAAATGGATTTGTAAATTACAAAACAAAAATAGAAAAATGACGATTGATTCAACAGATAAAAACGATGGAAATTCTTTTGAATATCGATTAAAAGAAGTTTCTGACGAAGAAATTATCTCAATAATAAGATTTAGAGAACATTACCAACCACATGCTGTAAAGGCTGCAATAAAAGAAGCCTTGAGAAGAGAAATTATTTCATCTATTGACGATTTGGAAAAAGATGAATTTAAACCTCGACAACTTCCTTCTAAAAGCTTATTTCCAATCAGTTATAACGAATCACAGAATCTCACTTTGTTCCGAAGCCTTAGCCGGATATTATTTTTCTTTGGTGCTATTCCTGTCCTTTACGGCATTTTTCTTTGCATTGAAAAACAATTTTTTATTGCGATCATCTCTTTCTTGATCGGATTCACAGTTATTTTCGTTGCAACTAAGCTTCGAAAAAGTATGAAGCCGATTTTTGCCCAGCTACTACTATCCTTTAATGTACCAGCAGTATTATATGCATTATTCTTATTATCAACAGAAGAAAATCTTTCAAAAATGAATATTGCCACAACCTTTTTAATTATTATTACTCTTTTATATACCTCAATATACCTTTACAAATTAACAAACTACTTAAACAAATAGGCAAAAATCCTTTTACCGATTGTAATGAGTATTTAATCGATTAAAGATTTCTAATTAAAATGATTCAATCTATTTTTGAATCATTACTAAACAAAGTCTATTATGAGAACAATAAAAGCAAATTCAGTTTTTGCATTACTTGGGATCCTTATAGTTTCTCTTCTAACATCATGCACCACAGATATAAACAAAAGCAAATCAGGTTATTCGGAGAAAACTTTTGACGAAGGTTCATTTTCTAAGATAAAACTACAAGGTGGATATAATGTAAAACTGATTCAGGGAGAAAAATCATCAGTGGTTTTGAAAACTGCTAAAGATTTAATTGATAAAATTCACATTAACATCAAGAATGAAGAGCTAAGCGTTGAAACTAATGTAAAGAACATTGGTACCGATGAAGTATTGCTTACAATTACAGTAAAAGATCTTGAAGATATTAAAATTGAAGGCGGGGTTTACCTTACAACCGATGGATATATTGAAATGAAGAATTTTAATATGAACGTTGAGGGTGGCGCAAATATTAAAATGATGATTAAGGCCGATACATTTAAAACAAAAGCGTCTGGCGGCGTCAACATGGAATTTGAAGGTATCGCTAATGAATTTACAGCTATCTCCGAAGGCGCTGCGAATATCGATGCCGATCATTTTGAGGCACAATATGTGGTTTGTAGGGTTTCGGGGGTTGGAAATGCCTCGGTATATGCAACTAAAGAACTAGATGCTAAAGTTGAAGGCGTTGGAAAAATTGGATATCGGGGCGAACCAATAATTACAAAGAAAATAGACGGCATTGGAATAGTTTATCGTAAGTAAATAAACATTAGCCAATAAAAAAGCGAATAATTGATTTAATTATTCGCTTTTTTTATTTGTTAGTAAATATTCTAAGTTGCAAAGAATTGAAAAAAAGTAATGTACACTAAAAGAAAAAGTAGAATCGCTGTAATAGAAGCTTCTTTGTGTTCTCCCATTTTAAGATGTGAGATAGGTGCTCCAATCATAATCACAATCAAAGTTATAGCAGAAATAACTGTTACATAACGATATGAATCAATTAATGATGGAACAACCAGAAACACTGATGCTACAATTTCAATATAAGAAACGATCCGCAAATACTTTAACGGAGCAAAAAGGCCATCTTCCGGATTTTCTCGTCTTATCTTATAAGAACTAACCAGTTTCATTATTGCAGCCAGAATAAACAATGTTGCAACAACGATTTCGATTATTAGTATTACTATTTTCATATTAAAGAATATTTAATATTCAGTGCTTTATTAAAAAATCATCCTAAAACAAATAACGTATATAATTTAATTATAGTTTACGTTAAAGTCAACCTATTTTGATTATTTTTTAGTTGCAACTAATAAAACTAATTCGAAATAGAAAAATTATTCTAAATAAGTATAGCCATATAATCCTGACCTATAATTAGATAGAAACTCCTTCCCTTCCTGAGCTGTTATTATTCCTTGCTTTACAGAACTTGTCACCCAAGTTTCGACCGTTCGAACAAGTTTTTTCGGATTATACTGAACGTAGTCAAGAACTTCGGCTACTGTTTCGCCATCAATCACCTGCTCTATATGATAATTTTTTTCAGAAACAGAAACGTGTACTGCATTTGTATCTCCAAATAAGTTGTGCAAATCGCCCAAAATTTCCTGATAAGCACCAACTAAAAACACACCAATATAATATGATTCGGTGCTCTTTAATTTGTGTAAAGGCAAATAATAGGAGACGTTCTTTGTGGCAATGAAATTATCAATCTTACCGTCCGAATCGCATGTAATATCCTGAATTGTAGCATTTCTAGTTGGCTTTTCTTCCAATCTGTGAATTGGCATAATTGGAAAAATTTGGTCAATAGCCCACGAATCAGGTAAAGACTGAAATAAAGAAAAGTTGCAGAAATACTTATCTGCTAACATTTTAGGCAATTGCTTTAATTCATAAGGAGAATGTTTCGTTTCTTCGGCCAAATCATATACCTCACGAGCTATACTCCAGAAGAGACGTTCTACATTTGCTCGTGTCTTTAAATCAACTAAGTTCAAACTGAATCGATCTAAAACTTCTTCCCTAATTTGTTGTGCATCATGCCAACTCTCAAGCATTCCTTTTTGGTTGAGGTTCTCCCAAATAGTATACATTTCCTGTAGCAACTCATGATCGTCGGGGCTAATAAAATCTTTTTCCTCATCCCACTCAGGTAAAGTTGCAGTTTCCAAAACCTCAAAGACCAGAACCGAATGGTGCGCGGTTAAAGAACGGCCCGATTCTGTAATGATATTTGGGTGTGGGAGCCCATTTTTTTCGCTCACATCAACAAATGTACTAACCGAGTCGTTTACATACTCTTGAACTGTGTAATTTGTACTGCTTTCACTGTTCGACGAACGTGTTCCATCGTAATCAACACCTAGGCCACCACCAATGTCAACAAATTCGATTTTAAAACCAAGCTTGTAAAGTTCGACATAGTACTGTGAAGCTTCGCGCAACGCATTTTTGATACGCCTTATCTTAGTAATCTGACTTCCTATATGAAAATGAATGAACCTAAAACAATCATCAAGTTTGTTCTTTTGTAAGTAATCTACTGCTTCCAATAGTTCACTCGACGAAAGACCAAATTTACTAACATCTCCGCCCGAACTTTCCCATTTACCTGAACCGGTACTGGCAAGTTTAATTCGAATACCAATATTTGGTCTTATTTTCAGCCTTTTACTTATCGATGCAATAAGTTTCAGCTCATTTAGTTTTTCTACAACGATGAAAATACGTTTGCCCATTTTTTGAGCCAAAAGAGCAAGTTCAATATAGTCTTCATCCTTATATCCATTACAAATGATCATTGAATCAGGATCGGTATTAATTGCAATAATTGCATGCAACTCTGGCTTTGAACCGGCTTCTAGCCCAATATTATATTTTTTACCATGACTCACAATTTCTTCAACAACCGGCCGCATTTGATTAACCTTAATCGGATAAATAATATGGTTTTGAGCTTTATATCCATATTCCTTAGCAGCAGACTGAAAGCATTGCGAGATAATATCAATCTGATTATCAAGAATATCAGGAAATCGAATCAACATTGGGGTCGACACATCCCTTAACGACAATTCATCAATCAAATCTTTTAGATCGACTGAAACACAACCCTTTTTCGGAGTTACAATGATATGACCATCATCATTAATAGAAAAATAATCAACACCCCAACCATTAATGTTATACAACTCGGCAGAGTCTTCAATACGCCATTTTCTCATTCCCAAATAATTACAAAAAAGATGAATAAAAATTAAAAATTCTCACGAAAATAACAATCAGATCGATTCAATATTCAATTTTTTAAATTATTGTGCTTTTATACTCTTTATACAGCCTGATCTTTACAAATTATTCACAGGGAAAACTATTCTAGTTCAAAAAATAATAAATAAAATAATGGAAATCAAAAAATTGAATATCGAGCAGAAGAATATTCATAAATTAGTCCCGATTTAAGTTTGGTCAACGAAAAGATTTTATTAATCTTGAAGTTAAATAAAAGTAAGGCTAGTATATCTATATTAAATTCTATTCAAACATCTGACATCAACAATTATTAAATTAAAAATCAACCAATTAAATAATACAGATAATAATGTCAGCCATGAATAACGTTCTGTTCAGCAAATCAAAAAATTAAAAGATTAAAACAGAGCTGATTGATTCAGCAAAAATGAGTATTGACATAGATATTTGAAAATAAATTTGACTCAAAAAATATTCAGCAACTTAAAATAGGTTTAAATGAAAGGAATAATTTTAGCTGGAGGAGCAGGTACACGCTTATATCCATTAACACAAAGCATATCAAAACAAATTTTGCCGATATATGATAAACCAATGATTTATTATCCACTATCGGTCTTAATGCTTGCCGGAATCCGAGATATTCTAATTATTTCAACACCAAAAGATATTCATTTGTATCAGGATTTATTCTTAGATGGCTCTCAGTTAGGAGTTAATATCGAATATGCAATACAACCAAGTCCCGACGGCCTAGCACAAGCATTTATAATTGGTGAAGAATTTATTGGCAACGATAACGTATGCCTAGTGTTGGGAGATAATATTTTCTATGGATATGGCCTTTCAGGACAACTAACCCAAGCCTCCAACATTGAAGATGGAGCCGTTGTTTTTGGTTATTATGTAACAGATCCAGAACGATATGGCGTTGTTGAATTTGACACAACAGGCAAAGTAGTTAGTATCGAAGAAAAGCCTCAGAATCCTAAATCGAACTATGCAGTTACCGGCTTATATTTTTACAGCAACGATGTAGTTGAAAAAGCAAAGAACCTTAAACCTTCGGGCAGAGGTGAACTTGAAATTACGGATTTAAACCGGCTCTATCTCGAAGAAAACAGATTAAAAGTTGAGTTAATGGGAAGAGGAATGGCTTGGCTCGATACAGGGACACACGAAAGCCTTATGCAAGCATCAAACTTTATTGCAACAATAGAACAACGACAAGGTTTAAAAGTAGCCTGCCTCGAAGAAATTGCTTATCGTAAAGGGTGGATAAATAAACAACAAGTTGAGAAATTAGCTTATCCACTGAGGAACAACCAATACGGAAAATATTTATTAAATTTGATTGAAGAAAAATGAAATTAGTTGATACACCTATTGAAGATTTATTTATAATAGAACCAACAATTTTTGGTGATAACAGAGGCTATTTTTTTGAGTCTTTTAATGAAAAAATATTTGAAAATTACGGATTAAAATACAACTTTGTTCAAGATAATGAATCAAAATCTAGCTTTGGAGTGCTCAGGGGATTGCACTATCAGTTAGGCCCTCATGCACAGGCAAAATTAGTCAGAGTTGTTAAAGGATGTGTTTTTGATGTTGCTGTTGACTTAAGGAAGGGCTCTCCAACTTATAGCCAATGGTTTGGAGTAGAATTAAACGAAGATAATAAAAAACAATTTCTAATTCCAAAAGGGTTTGCTCATGGTTTTGTGGTATTAAGTGAAGATGCTGTATTTCAATATAAATGCGATGAATTTTATCATCCCGAATGTGAAGGCGGAATCATTTTTAACGACCCAACAATCAATATCGATTGGAAATTAGAAGAAAAAGATATTCATTTGTCTAAGAAAGATCGTGAATTACCTTTATTCGCAAAAAACGAACACAATTTTATATTTTAATATATGAACAGCAAGATACTAGTAACTGGAGCAAACGGACAGTTAGGCAACGAGTTAAGAAGAATATGTAAAAATTTCCCTGGGTTACAATTTATCTATACAGATGTAGATATGTTGGATATTACAAATCCGGATGCAGTATCTGTATTTATGGAAGCAAGTAGACCAGCAATAGTAGTTAACTGTGCTGCTTTTACAGATGTTGAAGGAGCAGAAGACAACTATAAAACAGCTCGGAAAGTAAATTCATTGGCTCCCCAAGTTCTTGCTGCAGCATGTGCCATGCAGGATGCTTTTCTTATTCACATATCAACCGACTATGTATTTGATGGTGAAACAAATATACCATATACCGAAGACAACGAGACCAATCCGATGTCAATATATGGTCAAACAAAACTTGAAGGCGAAGAAAAGATCAAAACAGTTTTTGATAACTATATAATCCTCCGCACCTCATGGTTGTATTCTGAATACGGGCACAATTTTATTAGAACAATTCTTTCAAAGTCCAAAGAAAATGCCACAATAGAAGTTGTTGATGATCAAATTGGCTCTCCTACTTATGCCCGCGACTTAGCAAATACTATTGTCGACATAATTATTAAATCAATATTGAACCCAACCGCATATCAACCTGGAATATACAATTACACAAATCAAGGATCTTGTTCTTGGTATGAATTTGCTCAGGAAATTGTCAATATTTCAGGTATTAATTGCGAAGTAAAGCCAATTAAATCGGATAAATTTCCAACAAAAGCAAAAAGGCCTAAATATTCGGTGCTCGACACTACAAAAATCAGAAGCTCTTTTGGAATCGGAATCCCAAACTGGAAAGACAGCCTGAAAGAGTGTCTTTCAAATTTAAATCAAAAGTAGATATATGACAAATACTGATTTACTTGCAATTGTTGAATCTAATGCAAGAAAATGGTTAAGCGACTCCTTCGATCAGGAAACAAGGTCGCAAGTTGAAGCTATGCTCAACAACGAAGATAAAACTGAATTAATTAACTCATTTTATAAAAACCTTGAATTTGGCACTGGCGGATTGCGAGGAATTATGGGTGCCGGAATCAACCGGATGAATATTTACACCGTTGGTACTGCAACTCAAGGATTAGCTAATTACTTAAAAAAAGCTTTTGCCAATCTACATGAAATAAAAGTTGCAATTGGCCACGATTGCCGCAACAACAGCCGAAAATACTCAGAAGCTGCCGCTAAAATATTTTCAGCCAATGGATTTAAGGTCTATTTATTTGAAGATCTTCGACCAACCCCTGAATTATCTTTTGCCATTCGCGAACTGGGCTGTCAAAGTGGAATTATTCTTACAGCATCGCACAATCCAAAACAATACAACGGCTACAAAGCTTATTGGGATGATGGATCTCAAATAGTTGCCCCGCACGATGAAGCAATTGTAGAAGAAGTTAAAAAGGTTAATGTTGAAGATATTAAATGGGATGGAAGTGATGCAAATATCTCAATTCTTGGAGCCGATTTTGACAAACTTTTCATAGCCAAAGCAACTTCTGTTATCATCAATCCTGAAATTGCGAAAAAACAAGGCAATTTAAAAATTGTTTTCACCCCAATTCACGGAACAGGTGTAAAATTGGTTCCTGAATCGCTTGCTGCTGCTGGTTTCACAAATGTTATTCACGTTCCTGAGCAAGATATTGTCAGTGGCGATTTCCCAACAGTGATTTCTCCGAACCCTGAAGAACCTGCTGCAATGGATATGGCCATGAGAAAAGCGGCCGAAGTTGATGCAGACATAGTTATGGCAACCGACCCTGATGCCGACAGAATTGGCGTGTGCACCAAAAACGACAAAGGAGAATGGATAATCGTTAATGGAAACCAAACTGCTCTCCTATTTTTATATTATATCATTACTCAATACAAAAAACTTGGCAAACTTAAAGGAAATGAGTTCATTGTAAAGACAATTGTTACATCAGAACTAATTGCTGAAATTGCAAAGAAAAACAACATTGAATATTTTGACTGCTACACAGGCTTCAAATTTATTGCTGAAGTAATACGCGATAACGAAGGTGTAAAAAAATACATTGGTGGTGGCGAAGAGAGTTTCGGTTTTATGCCTGCTGATTTTGTGCGAGATAAAGATTCTGTTTCTTCGTGTGTTTTGATGGCTGAAATTGCAGGTTGGGCTAAAGATCAAGGCAAAACGCTCTACGAATTGCTCAAAGACATCTACGTTGAATACGGATTTTCAAAAGAGAAAATGAAATATGTAGTTCGCGAAGGACAGCAAGGTGCCATTGAAATTAATAAGCTTATGGAAGGTTTCAGAAATGATCCCCCAAAAGAATTAGGTGGTTCGAAACTCGCAATTATCAAGGATTATCTCGATCTGACCGAAAGAAATTTAATTGAAGGTACATCAAAACCAATTGCTCAAAAAATCACTTCTGATGTCCTACAATTTTTCACAGAAGATGGCTCCAAAGTCTCTGTAAGACCTTCAGGAACAGAGCCAAAGATTAAATTCTACTTTGAAGTGAAGGCCAAACTACACAAAGTGTCTGATTTTGATGAAGCTAATAATCAAGCCGATGACAAAATCAATCTGATGATGCAACAACTTGTTAAATAAAGGATGAAAAAATAAAAAAAAGTCCCATCTGAGTATTCGGATGGGACTTTTTGCTTTAATTATCCTTCAATATTGGTCGACGAAAACGATTCTTCAAATTGAATTATTGTGATATATTATTTTTCCAATCTCCTTACTTCAACCTAAACCATTAGTAAAAAAGATGTTCAAAAAATGGAATTTCAAACAACACTAGTACATGGGAAATTATTGAAACGTTACAAACGTTTTTTAGCCGATATCGAATTAGACAATGGCGAAGTAGTTACAGCACATTGCACAAACACCGGCTCGATGAAAAGTTGCATCGAAATTGGGGCAGAGGTTTACCTTTCGCCAACAAACAATCCTTTACGAAAGACTAAATTCACATGGGAGATGATCAAAATCAACGGCGATTGGGTTGGCATAAATACGAACAATCCAAACCAACTCGCATTTGAAGCAATTTCTAAACATGAAATACCAGAATTATCGGGCTATACCGAAGTTTTTCGAGAAGTAAAATGGGACGACAGCCGATTTGACATTATGGCCAAAAACGAAACCGAGACCTGCTTTTTTGAAGTTAAAAACGTCTCGATGAAAGAAGGTGATTTTGCACTCTTCCCCGATGCAATAACCTTGCGTGGACGAAAACACCTAGAAACACTTATCCGTGTTAAAAAAGCAGGAATGAGAGCAATAATGCTCTACATTGTACAACGATGCGATGTAAGCAAATTCTCCACTGCCAAAGAAATCGATCCTGAATATTCTGAGACATTAAAAAAAGCTATAACTAATGGTGTTGAAATTTTTGTAATTCAAGCAAAAGTAACCCCCACTTCTATCACAATAAATAAAAGAATTCCGTTTGAAATGTAAAACTATAAATCTAAAACATTTGAGCATCTTCAACCAAAGCACGACTCACATAAAAAATTGTATCTCAATTATTTAAAAAGAATTGATTCTTTTAAGAACTAATTCTCATTGAAGAATGTTTTATCTCTGATTCTATAATTAAAAAATTGTGAACAAAACAGCTGTTCATTTAAGCTCAAAACCACAAAATCAATTATGTGTTTATATTTGTAAGGTTTGGGCAAAAATGAAATTGGATAATTCAAACTCCATCAGTTATAAAATTCAATCATTTATTCCAATTCTAAAATACAGTATAAAGACGAAATTCGTTCGCAAACGCAATTATTGATAAATTAAATAAAATAGATTTATAAACAAATAATAAAAAATTGAACATGACAAACAATCAAAAGCTTTTAGCTTGGGT
>JACCEE010237892.1_pt1 | contig 20005 bp, 11 predicted proteins | sample 7449931 | NCBI WGS metagenome assembly JACCEE01 (sample SAMN15323457, study PRJNA562643) | freshwater metagenome | isolation source: river surface water | place: USA:Blue River Watershed | collected 2017-08-19 | reverse complement strand
CAGAGAGAGAGATACGAGTTTTTAAGTTAGGTCCTGGAACCTCAACCCTAAATATAATTAAAATTGATTAATTAACATGATAGTTCAAATCCAAATACTTTTAATGAAAATATATAACTCGTTAACTAATAATTATTTTGACTTTAATTCATTAAAATCTAGTCAAATTAATTGGTATTGTTGTGGGCCTACTATTTACAATGATAGTCATTTGGGTCATGCGCGTACTTATTTAATTTTTGATTCTATGATTAGATTTTTAAGATCCCAAGGTTTTAATATTGTATATGGAATGAATATTACTGATGTTGATGACAAAATTATTAATAAAGTAAATAAAATGCATCATAACATAATTCAACTTTTAGAACCTGATTTTAAAGATGAACAAATTTCTAAAATGGAAATATTTGAAGACTTTATTAAAAAACAGGAAACACATTTTTGGAATGATTTAGAAGCGTTAAACATTGAAAAACCAAATAAAATACTTAGAGTTACTGATACACTAGATGAAATTATTAATTATATAAATATTTTGGTAGACAAAGATTTTGCTTATGTTGGTAATAGTACTCAACCAAACAAATCAATATATTTCAATGTTGAAAAATATACTAATTCATTTGATGATTCATGTTTAAACATGTCAAATTGTTTTGATCAAATAACTAAAAATACACATTTGGATGATAAACACAATCATAAAGATTTTGCATTATGGAAAGCAGATAATGCAAATGAAATCAGTTGGAATTCAGGTAAATTAGACACCGGTTATGGTAGACCAGGATGGCACATCGAATGTTCAGTTATGATGAATAAAATGTTTGGTTCCAATGTACATATTCATTCTGGTGGAATTGATCTTAAATATCCTCACCATAACAATGAATTTTTACAATCCACTTGTTATCATGGTCATCAAAAATGGATAAACTGTTTTATTCATTCGGGACATTTACATGTGAATGGGGAAAAAATGTCACAATCACTTGGTAACTTTATTACTATTAGAAACTTTTTAAAACTTCATTCAGCCAATGAAATTAGATTAATGTTTTTATCAGTTAAATATAATCAACCTATGGACTTAAATGAAGAACTAGTAACATATGGTAAAACACTCAATAAAAGGTTTGCAAACTTTTTAGTTAATGTTAATCACGAGATTAAAAATATGGATCCAAATAATAAACCAACTAATATGTTTGGAATAAATAAATTAAATGATGAATTCAATAGTTTATTATCCAATGATTTTAATACACCAGAAGCACTCAAGTTGTTATCCGGTAGTATTGACCAAATTTATGGTCAAAAACTCCAATATAATAATTTAGTCGAAATTTACGAATTATTTTCCACTTTTTTTTCAGGGCTTGGTTTTAATTACCAAAATCTGGACCAATATAATGATATCAAATATAATAATTTAGTTGATACCATAATAAATATTAGGGGACAAATTAAACAATTAGCAGGATCAGTTGATAAATCAACTAAAATAGAATTATTTAAATTAACAGATAAAATAAGAGATCAAATATTACCAGAGTTAAATATTAAATTAGACGATTTGCCTAATAATAAAACAAAATGGTATTGGGTTTAAAATTTAATTAAAAATACAGATTAATTTATTTCTTAGATTTTTTAGATTTCTTTTTACTAATAGTATCTTTAGCTTCTTCTAATTTCTTTTCATACCACTTTTCATATTTAGCTTCAAGTACATCAAGTTCTTCTGTCCAAATGTCTTGAGGAGATTTTTCATTTAACTCATTATATTCAGCTTCTTTTTCTTCTTGTTGTTTCTTGAGTTCTTCAATCTTTTCTTGAGTCAAGTTATAAATAGGCATAGTAAGTAAATAGTCATATGATACTTTGGTATCATCTTTTGATTTACCTAATTTAGGGAATTTAGCTTTTTCAAGTTTTTCTTCGATTTCTTGTTTCTTTTTATTGTTGATTTCTAATTTCTTTTCAACAACCATTAAAATGAATTTAACTTTGAAACTGATTACTTTAAGTTGATGTTCTAAAATAGCAAGTTGATGATCTTTACGTTTTTGATACATTTGAAGTCTGACTTTATAATAGTCTCGCATAATGTCCTCAACTGAATCATAGCGTTTAATATGGCCTTCAGGACCATACAAATGCATATTAGCAATTGAATATCTTTTAAATAGATGGAATGTTTTGTCAACATCCTTAGCAGTATCTAAATAGTCATCATCGAATGTTAATTCAAAGTGCACTTTAGTATCTGTGTTATTATCTTTATAACTAATAAATGGATTTTCTTTTTCTTTCTTAGCAGGTTTCTTACCTTTCTTGTCATCAGCTTTTCCTCTGAGAGGAACATCTTCTAACATTTTTTCTAAGAATTCTTTGTAGTTGCTGGTCCATTCGCCAACAGGTAATTCAGTAACAATTAGTTTATTTTCATCTTGTTTCCAAGTACCATAAATTTCATAATTGAAATCATCAATTTTACTTACAATACCTTCAAATCCTTGCCACCAAGGATCCATTGATTCAAAAGGTTTACCATTCATAATGTTTCTAAGATTGTTAATGATTTCATTTGGATTATAAGGAGGGATCTTGGTTGAGAAACCAGTACCAATACCTTGGGCACCATTAACTAAAATCATTGGAATAATAGGAGCATAGAATTCAGGTTCAATAGGCATACCATCATCGTCCTGTTGATTTAATACAGGGGAGTCCATTGGATTATAAATTAGAGGAGTCAAGTCTTCTAACATAGTCCAAATATAACGAGAAGATGCAGCATCTGAACCACCTTTGAGACGAGTTCCAAATTGACCATTTGGTTTGAGAATGTTAATGTTGTTAGAACCAACAAAGTTTTGTGCCATACCAATAATTGCACCCATTAGAGACATTTCACCATGGTGATATGCAGCTTTATCTGAAACAAAACCAGCTAATTGAGCAACTTTAACTTCATCTTTATCCAATCCTCTTAAAAATGCACCATATAAAATCTTACGTTGAGATGGTTTAAGACCGTCAACAACAGAAGGAATGGAACGAATTAAGTCGTCATTTGAAAAGTGAATTAAATCCAAATGGATAAAATCATAATATGGAATTACTTTTTGTTCGTATTTAAGAACTTTGTTTTTATCATAATTCATTAACCATTTTTTACGATCGTCTGCTCTGGTCTTATCAAATGCAAGTCTAATAGCATCATCGTCATCATGTTTAGGAATGAAAATATCTAATGCTTCTTCATCAGCATCAGAATCTACATCTAAGTCATTATCGGAATCTTCTTCTGATTCAGGTTCTGGCTCTGGTTTTTTCTTTTTACCAGACTTGGAAGTTTCTGAATCGGAAAATTTAGCCTTAACTTCTTTCTCAACATTTTCCCAAAAATAGTTAATTAATTTGGTATCAATGTCAATGAAATATTCTTTGGCTTCTTGAGAGGTAGAAGTACCAAGACCCTTATAGTATTTAACTTTATAACCATTTGATTCATCGGATTCTTTCCAATTTTCATAATCAGTTAAATTATAAAAAGTAATAGTATCTTTTCCTTTGGTTGCTTTAACAATTGGAGTATTTAAACTTTGAACAAAGTTTTCACGTTTAACCAATGAAGGCCATAAAGTATGCATCATATTAATAAAAAGACCTTTGATGTGAGAACCATCTACATCCTGATCTGTAAGTAATAGAACATGACCGTATCTAAGTGTATTAAACTTTTCATCAGAAGAATAGTCTTCACCTTGTTTAAGACCCATAATCATTTTAAGATGTTTAATTTCTTCGTTAGCAAGTAGTTGTGCAGCACCTGCTTCACGTACATTAAGAAGTTTACCTTTTAATGGGAACACACCCCAATAGTCACGACCAACAACACCTAAACCGGCCATAGCAGTTGCTTTAGCGGAGTCACCCTCGGTTAAAATCAACGTACATTTGCCAGATTCTTTTGTACCAGCTTTATTGGCATCTTCTAATTTTGGAATACCTGCAATTTTAACTTGTTTTTTACCATCGGTTTTCTTTAATCCAGCATTTTCTTTAAATTTGGCCAATTCGATAACTTGTTCAACGATACCACATTTGGCTAATTTTTTCATAAATGCAGGTGTTGGTTCATATTTAGAACCAAACTTGTCAATTTTACTTGTTAAAGTATCTTTGGTTTGTGAACTAAAAGCAGGATTAATAATTACTGAATTAATAAAGAAGATAAGATTTTCTTTTAATAACACAGGGGTTACTTTAATATCTTTATCTTTCTTTTTAATATAATCATTAATTAGTAACTTAATTAAATTATCAGTAACGTGTAAACAATGAGTACCACCGCGATAAGTATTAATTGAGTTTACAAAACTAACTACTTCACCACCAGCATCTGGTTTATATAATACACCAACAGTCCATCGATCAGTAGGACTATCAAAGTATAATTCATTTGATTCAGTAGGATAATACATTTCAATATACGATTTAAAATTATTAACTTCTACTTTTTTATCATTGAAAAATACTTTAAGTTTATTATTAGAAGTACCAGCAATATCAATTGATCTACGATGAAAAAGTGGTTCATGGTCATTTTTAAGGCTTTTAATACCAAAACGTTTAAAGTCAGGATAAAAAGTTACTTTGACTGAACTTTTAGTTTTAGCAGGTAATTTAGTTACTTCAGCTTTACCAACATTTAACATATTGTCTGTCCATTCTTGTTTAAATCTTTTACCTCTTTTGGCATCATCAACTTCAACAATGAAACGGGTGGCAAAAATATTACATAACTTTGAACCGTATCCATTCCTTCCTCCTGTTGTTCTTGCTTCATCATCGTTATAATTACTAGAAGTTAGTAATTCACCGAAAATCATAGAAGGTACAAGAATTTTATGAGTTGGATGTTCTTCTACAGGAATACCAGTATCACCATTGTTCCAAACACTAATAAAGCCTTCATCAACATTATATTCAACTTTAATAGTATCACAAGTATTATCATTAACTGATGCATCACGAGCGTTAACAAGTAATTCATCAAATACTTTTAAGAAACCAGGAGTATAAGTGGTTTTTTGTTTAACCATACGATTATCATCAGAAGAATAAATCCACATGTCTTCGGATGTAGGTTCAATATCACCAATGTAGGTGTCTGGACGAAGCAATACGTGTTCACGTGGAGTTTTTTTATCATATTTCTCAGCTTCTGATTTAACATTTTCTGATTTTTTAACTTTTGACATGATTAGAGTATAGGGATCATTATGTTTTTAAATATTTTTATCAATTTTTTTTGTTTAAAGACCTTAGATAATAAGGCAGAAAATAGTGAAAAAGCAAGCTGTAAACTTTAAATAAGTCCAATAAATAAATTCTAAGTTAAAGATATTAAAATGGACGAAAAAACTGTCAAATCATTAATTTATAAAAGTGCCCACCCCCCATTAAAAAAAATAGTTTCCAAAAATCTTAAAAATTCAGAACAAATAGAAAACGAAACAAGAATTATTATAGATTTAAATATAGTTTATTCTGAAATTAAAAATTCAATTGAATCAATAGTAGATTATTTGGTTGATAGATTTAAAATATTAGACAAAGATAAATTAACTAAAAATCTTGTTATTCATATTTATAGTGATTCAGTTAAAGAATGCATACTTAAAATTAATAAAATAGTTTCAGATAGTGACTTTAAAGATGTTGCAGATGATGAAAAAAATAAATATTTAGTTAATTACTTGGTAGATCAATTAATAATTTGTATATTTAATGAAGACGTTAGATCAATATTAATAGATTTATCTGAAAACAAATCAAATAACTTCATTAATTTATTAGTATCTAATTGGAAAATTTTATTAACATTATTTTTAATTATGATTATGATATTATTTATAAGAAAGAGTTATTTATATCTTAAAAATTTATAAAACAATTATTATATAAAAAAAGTTTTTCATTATATAATAATAATGTCAAAGAATAAATTTATTAAAACAACACTATTAAATATTGATAGTGCTTATAGAAATATTAGTCCTAAAAACATAGTAAAATCTGACGGAAAAATATTACCGACAAATCCAATGACTTTTACAAAAGGATCTTCTACAGTTTTAATTAATTATCCAAATCATAACCTAAATGTTGGTGATAATATTACAATTCAAAATGTTGTTGGTAGAACTAAAAATCTAGTTAATTCATTTATATTAATTAATAATTTCAAATATTTAATTATTGTGTTATTTGACTCAAACTTAAATCAACTACAAAGTTTATCATCACAATCAGATATTCAAGCTTATTATAATTTTACTCTTCAAACAGGTCAAACAAATGAAATTCCATCTGATTATAAAAACTATACAGATGAACTATTTATTAATATTGAATTAATGGGAAGTCAAACTGAATCCAATTTAATTAAAAATATTAATTTAAACAGTATTTTAGGAATTAAAAAATGTATGTTAGCTAGTGATATTCCGTCAAACAATATTGAAATAATTAAAAACTCAATTAACACAATTTTTGGAGTTAGCGATTTAAATATAATTAATCCATATACTTTGTTTGTTGAATTACCTATTCCATATATTAATGAATCAAGTAGCTATTATATATTAAATCAAATATTTAAAATCACATATATGCATATTGGTGGAATCAAATTAGGTTATTTGAATGCTAACTATCCAATTAATAACTATAATTATCAAAGTAATTATGAGGTTAAAAATGTGATTGATGAAAACTTTTTTGAAATATTATTAAATTATTCATCATATGATAATTTATCGGGTGGAGGTAAAAATGTTCAAATTATGAAAGTATTAAATAGTAGTCCTGGATTTCCAGATGCAGACAACTATACTATTTTTTTAAAAAATAGTTTTAACAATGTAACTAGTATTGAATTATCAAGTACTGAAATACCTTATGTAGATCTTACTATAAAAAAAGATGTTAATGATAAATTATATTGGTATAATATAGAAGATGGTCAGCACTTATACTCGGTTCAAATAGACGATGGATATTATTCAGCAACAACTTTATTGAATAAAATTAATGAAAAAATTAATTTGGTACCAAGAATAAATTCAACACAAGCAAGTACAAATTATAATTATTTTGATATTACGGTAGAGTCGAACATTCAAAAAATTACATTTAAGCCTTATAATATAACAAAACTGCCTAATAGCTTATCGTTAAGACTTGAAGTTTTAAATGGTTTGAATTATTTTATTTTAAATGTTGGACATCCAAATAATTTGGTTGATAAAGATGATATTATAGAAATTTCAAATGCATCTATAGTAACATTATCAATTAGTACAAATGAAGGTGAACAATTATATGATGTACCTGCTGATTATATTAATAAAAAACACAAAGTATATGCGGTTAACTTAGAAAATCAAACTTATGATATTTTACTTGGTAAAGAAAGTGAAATTAGAAGTACATTAGCAACCGAAGACAAAGGTGGGGGTGAAAATGTAACTGTAAAAACTAAGACTAAAGCAAGTTTTTTATTTAATCGCGCGGATACATTTGGTGACATAATCGGATTTAAAAATGTTGGAGATGCTTATTCTATAACTGAATATAGTGCAGAAGTATCAAATAAAAATTCTTATGTTTATTCAAATAATTTAAATTCGGTTGGTAATGATATTGATTATTCTAGTGGATTTTTTAATTTATCTGGTAAATTTAATTATATATTGATGTATTTGAATGATATTGAATTTGTATATTCAAATAATAATTTACCAGCAGCATTCGCTAAAATTTCATTAGCTGGTAGTCCCGGTGATATATTATTTGATACATTTGTTTCACAACCCCAATATATTTATTCAAAGATTTTTCCAATTTCTACATTAACTGAAATAAAAATAAAGTTTTTATATCCAGATGGTTCAAGAGTAAATTTTAGAAATATTAATCATAGTTTTACATTAAAAATTACAGAAGAACAAGAAAGAAATGAAAACACTAACTTAAATTCACAAACAATATCAGTTAGTGATGAATATAAAAGGGCAAATTTAAAAGATTAAAATAATCTAATAAAAAAATTTATAACTAAATATAATGACAGATCATAAAATAGATTATAAAAGTAAATATCTTAGCCTAGAACAAGTTTTTTACAAAAAATACTTGTTGTATGATTTAGATAAAAATTTAAATCCTAGTTTGGATATTTATAAAAGTAAATATCTTAAATACAAAAACAAATACCTAAATTTAAAAAATCAAATTGCAGGGACACCCAATGCTAAATTTAAATATTCAATTAATAGACCAGAAACACCCGGTGAATATTTTTCTGGAGAAATGTTAGATAAAATTCAAGAATTTGAGACCGGTACAAATGAACCTTTTAAAAGTTCTTCAATTAGAAAAGTTAATTTGGTTGAGATGGGACAAAATACACATATTATTGATTTTTTTAGAAAAAGTAAAGTAAATAGAAAACTATTAAATGATCAAATAAATGACTTAATTATGAAAGATGACTGGTACAAATATTTTTTATTTGTAACTAGATTTTATAATGAAACTGCAATTTATAAAAAGCCAGATTTTAGTGAAGGAGTGAAAGTACCAGCTAACAAAGTAAAAGAAGTATTTACTGATGAATTTATAAAAAACCCTCAGTTTACATCAAATTTGGATGATAATAGTAATTGGGTTGGTACTCATCGTAAGGGCTTTGGAAATGATAATTTATATTGTACATTAAATGAAATTAAAAAGTATAAACCCGATCTCCAAGTATTATACTTGCATGCTAATGGTGATGAAAACCTAGTCAAGTATTATGAAAACATTGGATTTAGTATATTAATTGAAAATCAAATACCTCATGTAAATGAGTCTGGTAAAGCTATATCATTGTATGAATATATTATGTTTGGTATGTTTGAGGAAATTATGAAAAAATTATCTGGGAAAAATCAATCTGATTGTACAAAGGTTTAATTTATTAAAAGCAATAGCTATTAATAAAACAAACAAATAATGTAATAATTAATGCACTTAAGCAAGTAATAATAGAGTTTTTAAGCATCTATGATTATTAATAAAAAATTTCAATATGTTTTCAAAGTTAACATACCATAATAAAATGGTTTTACCAATAATAGTATCAAAATAGTTGGTAACTTCTTTGTTAAACACAGTTTTAACATCATCGGGTAATCCAAATACATCTAAGAAACTAAAAAAGCCCAACAATATTTCTTTAGTAGATTGTGCGGTAAATCCTTGTTCATCACCTTTATCAGTATATAATTCAGCAGAATTTTTAACAAATTTAGGGCAAACTTCATTATATAAATAATTTAATAAAGAGGTTGGTTTTCCGTCAAGCCCAGTTATTCCATCAAAATCGTCTTCTAACCAATATTTGATTCTAATATTAATATCTGATAAACTCAAATTAGTTGATGTATTTTGTAAATAGGATAATAGTACTCTTCTCATCATCAATTCAATACCGTTACCAATAACTAATTTAGTAAGATAGTTTAACATTTTATTAACAAATTCGGTTCCAATATTTTGTCCAATATATTTGGGGTTTGAAAAATAATATTCTCCAAATTTAGCCCAATGACCCATAGTTTTTTCAATTAATTCTAAATTAATTTTAGAAGAAGCTGTAAAGTTTTCAATAAATTCTTTTTGTTTTTCTAAAACATAAACTGGTATTAAATTATAGTTATAAGTTGATCCATTATTAATGGGATTTGATAACATAGTTTCCCATACTTTTAATAAAACCCCATAATCATTAATATTAACTTTATCATTATATCTATCTATTAAATTTATAATAGATGAATCAGATGGTAAGTCAGTACTTGCTAAATAAGTCTTTGTTTTTAAAGTATTTAATTGTGTTATTTGTTTATCTAAGTTTTTAATCTTATTATCAAGATTCACATATTTTTGTTCAGATTCTAGTTTGATACCAAGAGCATTGGTTTTTGCATCAGATTTTAGTTTAGTTACTGTATCATTTAAAGCTTTAAATTCTTTTTCCAATTCTTCTTTCTCACTTGTTCTTTCCTCAATTAATTTTTGCCCAATAATTTCATCAAAATCTTTGGGAATATTAAATGATCCAATAACTTCTTTCCAATAATTATTTTTAAGATTTGCGATATCAATGTTATTTATTTTTAATAAATCATTAAGATTATCAAAAGAAAAATCTAAACCAATATTTATTAAATTTTCTGAAAGAAGTTGAAATGTTAAATATGATGATATGTTAAATGATTCTGATAAATTACTCAAAATATTATTACCAAATGATTCATTTGATGTAATTAGTGATTTTACATCGTCAAATAAAAATCCATCAATGTTAGTAAATAATTTTTTAATTGGATCAGTTGGTTTATAAGTACCTAATACTTTACCCAAATTATTTAAATTTTCTCTTTGAATAAATTTAATTGGAAGTTCTCCATAAAAATCTCTAAAGTCAATGTTATAATTCTTTTTAAGTATTTCAATTATGACCCAATTATAGTTTTTAATAATGGGATAAATTGGAGTTGTTCCATCATTTGAGCTAGCAAATGGAGATGCACCGTGTTTAAACATTAATCTTATAATATCTTTATTAACTTCTACACCATACTTGCTTCTTAATTTATTAATGTTTGTTAAATCATTTGGATATAAAACAAAAACTTTATCATTTTTAATTGGAGATATAACCATCGAATACATATTTTTAATTTCATCAAGTGTTACAGCTGATACATCAATTGATGTTGATTTTAGGTTAACATCCATTAATTTAGTTTTAAATATTATATTTTCAGGAAGCTTAACAGTTCTTCCACTAATAAATTGTTTAAATTTATCAGCACTTGCATTTGTTATATAAACGTCAATTTGTTCCTTAATTAGTTCTTGTATAATTTTGGCAATAAATAAATGGGTTGCTAAATTATTATCTCTAATTGATAAACCTCTTGATTTTATAATATTTTCAGATTTTGTCCAAATTTTTTCTTGTACTGATGATCCAGTATTTTTATTGGAATCAATATCATCTATTAATTTTTCTATTAATTCAATTAATGTGTACTTATAAAAATCATCCATGTAATTTAATAAAGATGGCGGAACTTGAACATTTTTTCCTGCAACAAAATCATTTGGTTTTATTTTATTTACAGTTGGCAATATTCCATTAAAATATTCTGATAACATTGTTGAGTATGCACCCAAACTAAATTGATTAATTAAACCCTTTTCACTAGGTGTAATTGTTGTGAGTGTGGAACCCATTGCAGATACAGGGTCTTGTTCTCTATTAATATCAACAATTTGACCAGGTGCTGGTCCATCATAATATTCAAATCCAGTAGGATTATTAATTGGAATTTGATAATAATTAAATCTACTGAGTTTTACAAGATTGTCTGGGGTAAAAATATAATAGTACAAATAATAAGAAGAGTTAATTTTATTTAATGATCTTGCTAATTCTGTATAATTAAAATTTTTAATTTGTTTGTATGTTTTATTTTTACTAATATCTAAATCATTCCAAAGCTCATTTTTATCCATTAATTTAGTAAAATCAGCAAATGAATTAATAAAATAACTCAATCTTTTTGATAAAAACATAATTTCATAATATATTTTGGTAAATAAATCTTTTAAGCCAGTTGTTTTTGATGCAATTAAATCGGTAATTATATTATTGGCACGTTTAACTAATGGTTTTAATTCATCTTGTATCTTTTTAATAGTATCTAATAACATATGGGCATAAGAATGTATAGTTGGTGAAATATAGTCACGCCCATTTATATTATAATAATGATATTTTAATCCTTCTGTTAATTTATCATATGCATTTGCACCATTTATTAAATCAACATATTTTAAGGGTAATTCTAAGTTATCTGCGGAAAGTATATTTGGATTTTTTGTGTTTTGTATTCTATGTGATGGAAATGGATTATTATTAGGAGTTGATGTGTCTATTTTAGTAAATGATATTTCATATACATTACGTCCGGATCTAAATTGTATTAAATCATTTACTTTAAAATTGACTGGAAAAAAGCAACCCTCAAAATATAAACCAAGTGTGTGAGCAATCATAAAATGATTTTGTGCTAAAGTATTTGGATTTGATATTATTGATTGAGCATTTAAATAATTCATAAAACTATAAGAACTTGGTGATAAATTTTTTGATCTATCAAAAGGCTTATTTAATTCTGTAAAAAGATTTTGTGTATTAATAAAATAAAAATTATCTATTGACCCATTAATATTTGTAGTATCAATCATTTTTATCCAATAAATTGTATCTAAAATAGTTTGATTTAATGGTTGATTTTTAAGGTTTTTATAAAGTTCTAAAATAATTCTACAAAAATTATCTTTTGGTTCTTTTGATTTAGCATAAGATAAATAAAATTGTTCATCCGCATCTGTAGAAGTTGTTTTTGGAGCAAATGTAGCTGGACTACTAATATACTTATATAAAACTTTTACTAAAGATTTTAAGTTTGGAGTAACAGCAAGAGGACCAACAAATGTATCATTAGTTTGTCTTGTAAAAATAGTATCAACAAAAGCTTTGTCAACCCCATCATTTAATAACAATAAAATCCACTTGATAATTTTAACTTCATTAGATTCAGTATTAGATTTATTAAAAATAGTGCCAGTAAAAATTGGTTTATAAACATTAATAACCCCTTGTATTTTATTTGTTTGATAATTATTTAATCCACCAGCTAATGCTAATAATCTAAATGGTATATCACAATCTAAATTTGAATCTGAGAATTTACACATTAAATCGGTCCACATACCAATTAACCAAGAACCTAAATTTAAATCAGGAGTTGAATTATAAATTTGATACCATTTTTTTGCATATTTATTTGTTAAAAAATTTAAAGTGCCAGAATTAATCGAAGATATTTGTAAAAATTCATAAGGTCTCATTATTGCAATATAAGCTAAAATAACATAAAATTTCATATCATCTTGTAATTGAGCAGATAGCGCGGTTGTAGTAAACCAATTAGCTTGAGTACTAAAGTCTACAATACCATCAAACGTACCAATATTAGTCAATAAATCATAATCTGTTCCAAAAGTGTTAATTGTTGCTTGTTGTAGTGGAGAACCTAATAAATATAAAATTTGTTGAGATTCATCAGAAAATTTAGAGGTGTCTAATAAATCTTGTAATTCTGTATTATTACCAGTCACAACTTTTACATGTCTAGGTCCACCAACATATTTTAATTTTTTAAAATCTATTATTGAGCTTGCATAATCTAAAGCCAAAGGGTGTTTAAAATTGTTATGTAAATTGTTAAATTGATCAAGCCCGGGTACCCCATTATAATTATATTTATCAGTTGTACCTATTTTATTAAAATTATCCAAACCAATTTGTGCAAAATAATGTGTTGCTACTAACTCACCCCAACCATTGTCTTCCCAATCATTCGACATAGTATCAATTAAAGTAAAATCATTGTCTAATTTATTAACCAAACCTTCTTGTTTTATAATTTCATTTTTAATAACCTTTTTAATTTTACCATCCACAATTAAACCTTCTGTTGTATTTAATGGTGACCATGAAGTTTCTTCTCTTGAATGAATTCTAAGATTAGGTAAGTCTTTAAGATCTCCCATTAATTCTTTTATTTTGTCTGCTATGAATTTTCTATTGGCTTCTACATTTTGTTGTATTTCAGATAATTTACTTTCTGAGCCAGTTTGAGATGCTAATTTTACTACTAAATTTTCTGTAATTATTTGTCTTTCAACAATTTCTGGTTCTTCAATTAATAAGTTATCAATAGTTTTTTGAATAGTTTCTAAAACTGGTAAGTCATTTTTAATTTTGCTGGATGATACTACTTTTCCTTCAATTAATTTCCATACTGCTTTTTTTAATTCAATTGTATCATCGCGTAATTTAGTATCAACCTTTTTAGGTGGTGGTACAAATTCCATTACATTGGATGTATTATCAATAGTTTTAATTTTACCAGTTAATAAATAATGAAAAGGGGTATTACCCATATTATCTTTATAATTAACATCAACTTTAAGACCCAATAAATATTCAACAATTAATGGCAATTGTAAACTACAAGCATAATGAAGTGGTGTTTGGTTATTTTTATTTGGTTTGTCAGGATTAACATTGTTTAATACAAGGAATTTAATTACATTTAATTTGGAATGTTCAGATGCCTTTTTTGAATCAATATTAATTACTTCGTGAATTAATGATTCTCCTTGATCATTTACTAAATCTAACGGTATTTGATTAATTAAAGAGAATTGTAAAATTTCATGAGTATCTAATTTAGATACTAAATTAAATAATTCAATTCCTTTTTTGGCATCAAATGTTGGTAGTATTCTAAATGGTTTATCAAATCTATTCATATTTATTATATTAATAGAAGTGATAAATTTATTTTTAACTTAAACTTAATATAATTTTAGTTAAATTATAATAAAATTAATATTTATTATGGATTAAAAACAAACAAATAAATTAGCGTTTGCATCCACATCCACCATTTGGATATAAGGCAGATGATCCAGGTAAACCACTTAAAGGAACGCATTTACCATGAACTGCACATGTATTGATGCTTTCTTGGTAAGCTCTTTCTCTATTAATTATAGTATCACCATGAACTTGTAAAAATCTTTTGTATTCTTGGGCGGATCCAATGTTGTTTACATTGCGAATAAATTGTTCAAAAACACGTGATTCCATATAATTAGTAACAAATCTTCCATCTTGCATTAAAGGTGGGCATCCATTCTTAAAATAACGGTTATCCATTATATATATATTTAATTAGATATTTTTTTTAATTATTTTTCAATATTTCATTTATTAATTCTTGTTTTGATTTTTGTTTTTGTTGACCATTTACCTTCTTTGAAATTGTAATTTTTAAACCTTCGGCTATTTTTTTAATGTCAGCTAATTTTTTATCATTTAATTCTTGTTCTGTTAATTTCTTTGGTTCTTCTATCTTTGATTCTTGTTTACTTGATTCTTTATTTGGTGAAACAGCAGATTCAGAAGATGTAGAAGATACAGAAGATGCTGATTTTTGTGACATTTCAGACAATTGTTTTTCCTTTTCCCCAATAATTTCTTCTAATTCTTGTTGTCTAGCTTTTTGAATTTCTTCTAAATTAATGCTAGGATTTGCTTCTTTAGAACTTTTGTTACTATTAGTTTCACTCTTCTTTTCACTTTCTTGTTTACTATCTTTATCAGAACTTAATGAATTAATAATATCATCCATAGTTGCTTTCAAATCTGGTATGTCCATGTTATAATTAAAATGTACTTCATTCTTATTTGCTTCAACACTTTCCATTAAAGAATTTTGTGTTGAATCATAATGTTCATTGTCATTAGAATATATAGCTAAATGTTTAGATGATTCAGATGATAATTCTGTAGTTGTATCATCTTCGTCGTCATCTTTTTCATCATCAGAATCGTTTGATCCATCAGATTTTTCTTGCAATATATCAGTTATTTTGTTCATTATTTTATTAATTTTAATACCAGCTTCTTTTGATTTTGCGGATGAATTGGTAGGCGGCAATAGGATCGATTGAGATGTCAAATCCAAAGTTATTACTTTCTGAGGAGATTTGGATGTAGCAACAGGTTGTGGAGAAATAGTTTTTTTTAAATTTGGACTTGGTTCTTTTTCAGAAATAGGAACTGGAATAAGTTGGTTTTTAGATGAATTTGGTTGTGAAAATTTATCTTCTAATTCAAGTGGTTCTTGCATTTTTGGTAATTGTAAAACAGGTTTTGTTACAATTGGTTTATTTTCTAATTCCTGTTCATTTGATTTATCTGATGTTTTTTGTTCGAGAACACACATAGTATCACCCAATAGTTTCTTTTGATTTAATTCAGCTTCAATTTTATCAACTTTGCTTCTTAAATATTCAACTTCCCTATATATAAAATAAACAACTAATGTTAACCCTAACAATATTAAAAATTTATAGTCAAAAAATCTCATATTAATATTTGTAAAGATTCTTATTAAATAGTAAACTCACCATGTTTCTAAATATTTTAGTTTTTAAATAATTTCTATTTTTAATTTCTACCTTAATTAAATAATGAATATCAGAGATATTTTATTTTTAATAATATTATCTATTTATGTTTTTACATTAACGTATGAAAATAAAACTAAAGATGTTCCTAAAATAGAAAAATTTACTGATCAAGAAAAAAAGGAAATTAAAGAAAAAATAATTTATGGTTTAAAAACAATTGATCATATTTTTAATAAACATAATATTTACTATACTGCTGCATATGGAACATTGTTAGGTGCTGTTAGACACTGGGATATGATACCATGGGACGACGATGCTGATTTAAACGTATGGAGAAAAGACTATGAAAAAATACTTAATCTCAAGGATGAATTTAAATCTCATGGTTTAATTTTAGAAGCAGATTGGAAATTAATAAAGGTATATTTTGATACAAAAGACAAGTTCCCTTTTATTGACCTATTTATAAATGAAGCAGTTAATGGAAAATTAATTAGATGTTCTGAACCTTTTGAGAAAAAATGTTTACCCATTGACAGAGTAAATGATTGGTGGTGGAAATGGATTGATTATCCAAGTGAATGGATTGAAAAAAGAAAAAGGTTTAAGTTTGGTCCAATAGAAATATGGGGTCCAGTTGAACCAGAAAAAGTTTTAAAATATTGGTATGGTAAAGATTGTTTAACCAAATGTGAAACTCCACAAATTGATCATATTTCAGGGGATTATGTTGAAACTAAAAATTGGGACTGTAAAAATTTACCCAAACCACAATTATAATAATTTAAAAAAAATATTATTAAAATATTTAGTTTTTTTCTATTGTAATTTAATGATATCTCCTAGTGATATACAAAATACAAAGGTTGATTTAACCCTTGTCTCAACTGTTTTAGTTGTTTCTAACCTTGTATCTAATCAACTCGTTCAAGCTAAATTATTCGACGAAGCCTGGATGAATGGTGCTGTTGCCACTTTATTAGGTTTTGCTTTACACGGTTTAATCACCAACAAATTAACTGTTATGGTTAACAAGGAATTAGGTGTTAAAAACACTGCTTTAGCTACTTCAGTTGGTGACTTCTTCAAATTCGGTACCGTTTTCGTTTGCCAAAGAGCTATTGGTAACTACATTGAAGGCAAACCTATTGTCTTTGACGAAAAATGGGCTATGGGATCTGGTTTAGTCATTGCTGGTTACTCTGCTTTCAACTTCATTGAACCTATGGTTCCTAGAGTTGAAAAGAAATACCAACCTTTACTCAATGATTTAATCAAAGTCTCTATGGGTGCTTTAGCTGCTAACTACTTCATGGATGGCACAATTAACAAAGGCCATTTAATGTCATTAGCTGCTACTTTATCTGGTTTTACTGCTTTCCACCTCTTAACTAAACGCTTTGTCGTTCCTGAAGAAAAATTCTCTGAATTAGGTGGTTACTCTGTATTACCTGCTGAATACAAATGCGATTAAATTATTAAATAACTAATAAATATAATTTTATAAAAATGTTTAATTATATTTATTTAAAACCTAGCTAGTATTAATTACTAAATGACAGGAGGATTGCTTCAAATTGTTACATCTGGTAAGCAAGATATATATTTAACAATTAATCCAGAAATAACTTTTTTTAAAAAAGTCTATAGAAGGCATACGAATTTTTCACTAGAACTTGTAGAATTTATTCCAGAACAAATCCCTGAGTACAACTCAGAAATTTCTTTTATTATTAACAAAGGAGATGCTTTACACAGATGTTATTTGGAAGTTGAATTACCTAATTTAGGATTTAAAGATTCTTATATTACAAATACAACTTATATTTCAAGAAAAGCAACAACCCTTAACAATCTAAAAACACAAAAAAGCATTTGGGAATCATTATATACAAATTTAAAAGGATACGTTGATGTTGAAATTCAATTATATAGAAATTTAAAAAATTTACTTTTGTTGGATAATGTTTCAATTAATTCATTAAAAGACGAAGTTACAAGATTTAATTATAAAAATAAAGCAACAAAAGATAAATATAAAAATAAAATTGATGAATCAGTTTATTTAAAAATTGATATGTCTGGATATATTAATTCAATAAATAAATTAATTATTAACACTACCTCAAGCTTTGATTCAACCAAATATATTAGTAAACAAGAAATATCAGATACTTTAGATCAAATGTATCAAAGCATGTTAGAATATTTAAAGTATTATAATCTTTATATTGTTAAATACACCAATGAAATTGAACAATTAACAAAAGAAAATTTAATTAATTTTAATTATTCTAAATACTTGGGACATAATTATTTTTCTAATTTTTCTATTGATATTGGTGGTGTTGAAGCACAAAAATATTCAAATGATGTATTACATATTAATCAAATACATAAAATTAAAGAAGATTTTATGGATAATTATTTGGAAATGATTGGACATACACCAGATTTATATTCATTTAATAATTTTCAAAAAGGAAATAATAAAATAATAGTACCATTAAATTTTTGGTTTAATAAAGATGCAGGTTCTAGTTTACCTTTAGTTGCATTACAATATTCTGAAATAATAATAAATACAAAAATTAATGATATTCAAAAAATTATTTCATTTCAAGACTTTGAAAAAATGTTTGATGAAATTTGTATAATTACTATTCCAAATCAAAATGGATATCAACTTAATAAAAACCTAATTTATAATAATTTTAAATTAAATAAAGATTCTAAAAGTATAACTTATTATTGTACATATATAAACTATGATTTATTAAAACTCCAGTTTCCTGACTTAACTGATGCTGATGCAAATATAATTCTATCAAATAATGGCACAATTTATACTAAAAATGAAATAACAAAATTACAAAAACCTGATATGTCAGATCTTGATATTAAAGTAATGAATGGTGTTAGTGGTGGTAATATTCAGTACTTAATTAATAAAAATCAATGGGTTGGTTTTATGAATGATATAAAAAACCCAATTTATTCTAATTCTGCGCCTATTGTTGCATCTTATTATCCATATATTGATTATAATTTATATTATAGTATGATACCTGATCCAAAAGTTAAATTAATTGCTGAAGTAGTTTATTTGGATGATGTTGAAAGAGCAAAATTTGCTGGTTCTAAACTAGAGTATGTTGTTGAAACATTTGATGAAGATATATTTAACGTAAAAACACAAAATTTTTATGATTGTGAATTATCATTTGTTAATCCAGTTAAAGAACTTGTTTGGTATTTTCAACCACAGGTTTATTTGGATGGATTAACTGAATATGGTCAAAATATTAATTTTTTATTTGACTACCAGACTTACTTTAAGAACGATCCAATAACAAAACAAAAATTAACTTTTAATCAATTAGATTTATTATTACCAAATGTTGATTGGAATTATTATACATATGTAATGTCATATAAATATTTAAATAACATTATACCAAGTGGAATTTATTATCAGTCTTTTTGCTTGTATCCAGAAGAATCTCAACCATCTGGTGCATTTAATTTAAGACAAATAAAAGGTAAACAATACAGAATAGATATTAATAAGGATTTTTTAACAGAGTATGAAAGTTTCTTAAACACCTTATATAAAAATTCAACAAAAACAGAAAATAAAAAATCATTATTGCTAAAATTTATTGCCAAATCATACAATTTCTTTACTGTTCATAAAGGAAGTGGAAAACTTGTTTTTGGTTATTAATTTGAATACACTATTTGAATTAAGTTATTAATTTGAATACACTATTTGAATTAAGTTATTAATTTGAATACATTTTAATATCAT
>JACCEE011378030.1_pt1 | contig 20016 bp, 34 predicted proteins | sample 7449931 | NCBI WGS metagenome assembly JACCEE01 (sample SAMN15323457, study PRJNA562643) | freshwater metagenome | isolation source: river surface water | place: USA:Blue River Watershed | collected 2017-08-19 | reverse complement strand
TAAAAATTTGTAAAAAAGTCACTCAATTAAGTAAATACATCTAATATTTAAAAGTGCCCTTAACTTACAAATATATCCCTTACTTTAAATAAGGTTATATGTTTAATCTCTAACACTATTAAAAATACTATATAGTTTAAAAAGATTACATAATATACATAATTTGAAACAGTAATTAAATACATATATACTATAATCTTAATAGATGAATTGTGTAGTATTTAAAATAACAGAGTGCTTAATAATGTATATAAACTTATTTTTAGAAACATTAAGAGACATTGATATTTCAGGTAATCGTGTTGAAGATATAGATGAATTTAATATTGAAATATACGGATATACAAATAATATGCTAAAAGAAACTTATTTTTATGGAATATCTGTAAGAGATTTCAATAAGTATGAACAATTTTTAAACTTTGAATATGATTCTAGATTTCCTATGTATATAGTAGGTTGGATAAGTTTTAAAGATGGCGGTTGGTTAGAAAGAAAAAGAGGAAATTTAGACTATTGGGAATATCATAAACGCCCAAAACTATCACCTGAACAAATTTCTGGCATTAACGATGCAAATAAAAACTAATATAATAGAAGATTTTACAAATAATCTTTTAGATACTATAAAATATTTAGGATATTATCTTACAGATATAGATGAATATTATATTAAATGCAATATTATATTGAACTCACCTATATTGTTAGGAAAGGGAGAATCTTTATACGGAGTTTTAACTAACTTAAATATTCCAGATTCTAAAATACAAAATAATTTATCAAATATGTTATTTGAGGGGTGGATTACATTTACCGACCATTCATACATAAAAAGAGTTAAAGAAAATAATATTGAATCTTGGAAGTATTTTAAGTTTCCTAAATTAAATTATTCATATTACCATATGGAATAAATATTATGGACATTAATTATCCAAAACAAACTAATAAATATTGTAATTCAATAATACAAGATATAGTAGATAGTTTTGAAGATTACAATGTAAGTGATTTATATGAAATATCTATTAATATCAGAGGAAAGATTATTTATGAAAAACTATTATAGAAGAAATAGCAGAGAAAATCTTAAACGTTAAAGACTGCCCTCCATATAAAGGGGTTATACTATATTCTACAGGAAATTGGTATCAGTTTGCACGAGGATCGATAGATGAATCAGATATGGAATTAATTAATATTGATGAAAAAGAGTTAATTCTATACTATGTCATATCTAAATATAGTTTAGAAGATATTTTACATAATGGAATAAAACCTCTTATAAAAAATACATACGTTTAATATCTAATGAAAAAGATGCATATACTCGTTCACTTTTGTATAAAAATATAGAACCTGTAATATTAAAAATTAAATTAACAAATGAAGATACTGTATATCATACTTCTTCATCATATTTAATTGAATATATAAGTCCAGATAAAATTACAATACTTGATCACTGTGTAGAAGTAAATAAATATGTCTAACAACTATCATTATTCTTCAGGATATTCTAATTTTCTTAATGAAACTTTAAACTATTTAAAATCTATTAATAAAAGATATTGAAAAGACTAATGAATTTAATATATCATATACTTATGATTCTAAAACTATACAGAAACATAGAGTATTTAAATATTGTAATTTGAAATAATTTTTACGATCGAGTATAGTATACTTTTAATCTTATATATTATTAAGTTTTGTAGTCAGTGCACAAATTGAATTTATAACTTTATCATAGAGACATCAAATGGACATTATTATATACTTAAAACGTCGATTAGACCACGCTACTAAAAGAGCTTTGGAGTGTGAAGCAGATATTGACCACCCATCTTCAGATTTAACAGTCCATGCAGGTCATGATGTATTTTATTGGCGTGGGAGACAAAGTGCTCTCGAGGATATACTTGACTATCTTGGAGAATCAGATAATACCCACTCTGAATACACTATATAGTATTTATGATTGAGTATAGTACATTCTTTAACTAAAGTATTAAATTTTATGATCCATGTACAAATTGAATTACAATTACTTTTAAGTGAAATTAAAAAAACTGCAGCAGATGTAGACAATTTTAATATAATTATCTACGGTATTGAATATACTGGTAATTCAAAACAAGCTTTTATAGATTTTTTAAGCATATTGTCTGATCGTATCTGGTATGACGGTAGAGACGACTATCCTGTTATTACAGGTAATATTGTATTTAAAGATAAAACTTCACTAGAGAGAATAAATAATCCTTTGAGATATTGGCAGTACAATGAGTCTCCATATAATAAAAAGTATTAAAATATCTTCTCATTTATCAACCGACCATTCATACATAAAAAGAGTTAAAGAAAATAATATTGAATCTTGGAAGTATTTTAAGTTTCCTAAATTAAATTATTCATATTACTATAAAGAGTAAATAATAAAATGACTATATCTGATCGCGGTAAATATGTTAACTTTCTTGACGAAACGTTAAAATATTTAAACTCAATAGGTATGAACATTGATAATATTGAAGAATTTCATATATCTATCATGTATGACTCAAAATTGCATAATATAGCAGGGCATTCTTGTGAAGATTTTATAAATAATATAGAGGTTTTTGATACACTGTATAATACATATTCATTTTCTGATACTCCTGATGGTTGGATAAGTTTTAAAGATGGGAGTTGGATAGAAAGAGAATGTGGTGAATTAATATCTATGGGGTGTTCTTGGGAGTATAAAAAATATCCTACAAATAAAATATAAGGGATCAGTATGAAAAAATTTAATAAGTCTTTAAAATGGTGAATACTAGAATGTAGATCTGGAATGTCTAAAGGGTATGAAGATGAAATAGTAGAGAGTATCTTTGCAATACCCTATAAAAAATGAAATAATTTAGAAAATGGAACTAAGAATGAATTAATAACCTTAATGATACACATTTCATTGCATGGATATACATTGCAAGATTTAATATATGCAAATGTAATGGTTGGTGGGAATAAAATATAATATGCTATAACCATGAAGAATATATTACACAAATAAACAATATAATAAAACAATGTAAACATTATGCCAACTATGGGGGGAACTCTAGTTTTTAATTCAGAACATTATTATGTATGGAAAACCATTTAAATTATATTACAGATTAGACAAAGGAATGTTCATCAACCATTACTTTGTCGATGAATATGTATATGAATATAGTTAAAATTATAGGAGATATAGAAATGATTAACTTGCTAGAAGAAACTATTGATAAAATTAAACAAATAGGTTTAAATATATCAGATATTAATGAATATTACATGAGTATTACACCTCCAGATAATAACAATGATTATGATCCTGATAAAACAGTACTTATTTATGGAACTGGAGAAAATTTAATAAATGAATCTGTTATAAATATTGATTATGAAGAAAATTTAGAATTTCAAATGGTTGAGGGTTGGATAAGTTTTAAAGACGGTAGTTGGATAGAAAGAGATTCTGAATATCAAGATGAAGATGATCGTAGAGAAGATAATTCTATATATGAATATTGGGTGCATAATAAATGTCCAAAAATAAGTGATTGTATTAAAGGGTATCAAATAGTATGAAAAAGAATTTTAATAAGGAAATTTGGTATACATTAGAAAAGTATAATTACTATGTAGCTAATATTGTTGAATTTTATATTGTTCGTACTGATCATTTAAATAATCGTATAGTAATAAAAGGAGATATGAATAATTTTAAAGAAGAAATATTAAAGTTTAACAATACATATCATCCAGATGAACGTTTAGACTCAAATAAAGATAATGATAAAAATAACTTTAATTATGACGGTTGGATAACATTTGAAGATAATTCTTTTATTAAAAGAAAAAGAATTTATGAAAATTACTATGATTGTGACGGAGTAGAAGAATGGACATATGTTAAATTTCCAAGAATCTCAGATATGATTGAACAACACTGTGTATAAAAATTAAACATATATCTATAAGAACTTGTTTAACTATTTAATATTTTCTTTTATAAAACTAAAAATTAAATACATATGATAGAAATAAATAAAAAAGGCACTACAAGATTAGTAATATTAACTAAAAACTATGCTTTTAAATTTCCTTCTTTTTATTCGTGGAAATTTTTTTTACAAGGACTTTTAGGAAATATGCAAGAATCTCTTTTTTGGACTTTACATGATTCTAAGTTATGCCCCGTATTATTTTCTATTAAAGGAGGATTTCTTAATGTGATGCCAAGAGCACAAGAATTAAGTTTAGAAGAATTCATAGCGTTTGATTTTGAATCTTTTGTACAAACTCCTAACTTCTTAATACCAGTAGAAAATAAACTAGATTCATTTGGGAAAATAAATGGCAGTATAGTTGCAATAGATTATGGAAGTTAAAATTTATTTAATTTAAAAAGGAAGTTATGAATAATAAGTATAATGATGAAAAATTTACTACATCTGATTACATTAAATTTGGAATTCAATTATCTTATTTGTTAAGACATAATAAAGACTATAACGATATTACTTCAGAAGATAGGTACATACCAGTATCTACCATTTTAAAAGATATGAGATTATCTTTTAATGAGTTAAAAAAAGTAGTTGATCTTAATGATAAAAAGAGATTTGAATTCAATTCTAATTATTCACTTATTCGTGCAAAATATGGACATTCCACAAAACAAAGTAATAGCACTATAGGAGAATTAGTTAATATTCCAGAGGAAGGTTTGATTCTATATCATGGGACAACTAAAGATGCATTTGTAGATCATATTTTAACTGAAGGATTACGTCCTATGAGACGAGAATATGTACATTTAACATCTGATAAAAAAGAAGCATATAAAAATGCAGCAAGATTTAAAAATAAAAAACCTGTAATATTGGAAGTTAAATTATCTAAAGGAGATGTAGTATATTATAGTTCTCCGGTATACTTAATTAAGCATGTTAGCTCAGATAAACTTATACTTATAAACTATATTGATAATATTTAAATACGAATAAAAAAGAATTATTAAAATTTAATGATGACCATTATCCAGACGAAAATATTGGTAAAAATAATTTTCTTATAGTGGTTAGATTATATTGAAGATGATTCTTTTTATTGAAAGAAGAAATATCTATAATAATTATTATAACGAAGGTACGGAAGAGTTGGAGTGCATTAAATTTTCTAAAATTGTAAATATGGTTGAAAAAACTAAATGATAAAAAACTTTAAAGAAGAAACTTTAGACATGTTACATAGTTATGGGTATGAAATATGTGATATTCAAGAGTATAATATAAAACATGAAAGTGAATCGTTGATAATCACTGGAGATTATAATACATTTAATGAAGATATCTCTAAAGTAAATATCAATTATAATGCCCTTCGTGATGAAAATGAAAATAATTGGGCAAAAATAAAATTTACGGGATATATAACATTTAAAGATGGTTTTACTGTTGAAAGATATAGAATTTATGGCAATCCTAGAATAACTCACTATAATAAAAGTATAGAAAAGTGGGACTCTATTGAGTACGAATAGTACATCTATGATACATATAGTTATTTATATAATTTGATGATAATTCTTTTTAAATGAGAATGAATTTATCAAACTCATATATAAAGAAAATGAATTATTTGTGTTAATAGAAAAAGATAAGCAATTAGTAAATGCTTTGGACTGTATTATAATTTCCCAATATTGGAAAAATTTATAACTGTGTGATATACTGTCTTTAATTATTCAATAGCTTATATCGTTTTAGCTATTAATATTAATATTACAATGGAGAGTGCATATATGTATACTGTAAATGTTATTGGTTTTGACACAAAGGAACAAGCAGAAGCATTTGTTCAATGGTATGAAAATAGTGGAGAACAAACACTGTCTGAGGTCATCTGCGATAGTAATCCAGAATTAAATATTGATCATATGAACACAGATATGAAAAAATATTCATTAGATTGGAATGGTAATACTATAACATTACCATTGGTTATGGGATATTTAGATAGCTCCAATTAATATAAAGAGAATCATCAATGAATAATAATGCTGAAGATAATTTAAAAAGATATGCTGCATTAAATTCTTCAATAAAAGATTTTGAAGGAAATCCTGAACTATTAAATGGTGAACATTGTATTAATTTTTTAAAAGCAAGACTACAAAATAATAGTAATGTAGTAGAATTACTATCGTCAGATAGATTTATATTAATGTCGATCATACACAATACACTATTAAATATAGAATTAGATAAATATAAAACAGATAGTAATAAAGAAATATTTGAAATAATAAGATATGAAATTCAAGAGGAAATTACTACAAGAAAACGTTCTAAAGGTATTTCAGAACCTATATCATTTAATGATAACAAGTATACTACTCTTAGAATAATACTATCTAAGGACACTAATTTATACCCGTTTACATATAAACGGTTTTTTAACATTATGTAAGTAGTATATGTTTAATCTTAAAAAATAAATATTGTTTACATTAAATATTTACAATCATGTAGTATAAGAGTTAATAGTTACTTATGGAAACAGATATCTGTTTAGTTGATAATTTAAATTGTCTTCATATTATTAATGAATGGCATATTGAAAATGCCATTCAAAGCATATTGCCAAAGATACAAGATATTTCTGGTATCTATGTAGCATATAGAGATCATAAATGGCATATGCATATAGAAGTTTATAAATATAGAGATTCAAACCCTAACATATTAAGAGATATTAAAAATTTAATTACTAAAGATACTAAGTATTTTCAAATGTTTAATTTACATGTACACTTTAAAGGGGTTAACTCTTTCTGGGAATTAATTTATTTAGAAACATCCAAGTCAAAGAATGTAAGGAAATACAAAGATACTAATATTTGTATTTATGATATTTTTGAAATGACTTCTAATTTTAATAAAGCATTAAACTTTCAAAAAAGTTATTTACTTTACATAAAAATGCCTGTAACAGAAGTTGAATATTTATTAAAATATTATGGACAGTAATATGAATATGAAAAATGTGATCTTTACTAAGAATAAATTATTGAATTTGAGTATTGAATATAATATACATTCTTATTATACATTTGAAGAGTATAAGCATCATAATATATCAGGATCTATACCTGTAAAATTTTTAGCAGGAATATATGAAAAAGATTCTAATTTTATAAAATTCATGTCTTCAAACAGATTAATTCTATTAAATATATTAAAAGATTTTTTAAATATTTGTGAACAAAATATTACATCTAATGAAGGCGTAATAAAAATACTACAATATTCAATTTTTGAAGACGTTAAAACTATAAATATGAATGAAAACGATGGATATAATATAGAGTATGAAATGTATTCTGGAGAATATTTTCCTGCATTACTAATTGAATGTGCTAATATAAAAGATTTTCTAGATCCATTTGAATTCTATGTACCTCTGCAGTAAATAACTAAGTATAGGAAACATATAAAAATGAATATCAATCTGACAATCCTATAGATCGTGATGACATTCGTAAAAAATTAAAAGATTATAAAGATGACATGACCTGCAAAGATGATATAATTTGTCCACACTGTAAAGTATCTCAAACAGAAGCTTATATATCCTTTAATGTTAATGATGTTTATACATGTAAGAATTGCAACAAGAAACATTCTTTACATACTAAAAAAGTAGCCTATACTGTTCCTACGTCAACTTTAATTGAAATAATAAAAGATAAAGGATTTTATTACTTTCAAGAAGAAAATGAAGTATTTATGATTGCAAAAGATTTTAGTAATCTTACTGCCAGACATATAGTGGAGAAATATTTCTTATATTACAAATGATAATGCACAAGTATATACAATTAATGCTATTTGAATTTAAAATAGATCTTAATTATTTAAGATTTCTTGAATTTTTATCATCACTATGATATAGTAAATCTTCTTTTAACATAACAATTAAGGAAATTAAATGAAAAAAATAACTCATCTCTTAACTATATTAGCCCTCGTAGTTCCATTTTCAGTATCTGCAAAATGCATAGATAGTATGGAATCTTATATTAAATTTGCTATAGGCAGTGGATGTAAAATAGTAAATGCTGCCGCTGAAAATAAATATTCAAAAGAAATGGGTACGTTGCATATGTCAGGATTAAAAGAACATTGTAGTGTATTTAATAATGGAGTTACTAAAAAAGAATTAGATGAAAAATATCCTATTCTTACTGGTCAATCACCAGTTACTTGTACTATACAAGCACAACATGCTGCAATATCTAAAATTAGAAAAGACTACGGTATAAAATAACCCATATTGATTAATTTTTCACTTAAGGAAACACATAAAAACGTTTATTGTTTCAGTTCAAATTGTATATTCTTTTATCGTTAAGTATTAAAAAATTCATGTACATGTGTAGATATAATGTGGATTAAGATAAGGTACTGGAGATTAAACTGAATAGAATCAAATATAGAACAAGCACAAAAATATACTGAAAATATGGCAGAATTTTGCAATAAATCCAGTAATGGGGTGTAAACTAAAAGAGAATTGAATTTAATGTTTTGGCAGTTAATAAGTTATATTGATTTTCATGTACAAAAACTGCTAAACAAAATACTATAAAAACAAGTCTGCCCAAAATAGTATATCCCTATATAAGATAATAGTAATTTTAATGTAAGGAAAAGATGCATACTTTTATAAAGTGTGCATTTTTTATTAAACATTTATAATAAAATTAAGGAAAAATTAATGAATACTGATAATGACGTGCATGATCCTTTTTTTAAAATATTAAATAGTCATGATCCTATTTTTAAAATATTAAATAGTCGTGTTAAGTCTAAAATATCTTCTGACAAAAACGATTTAAATGATAATATTAAAAATTCCGACAATGAAATATTAAATAATGACACTAAAAACATAAAAGAATTTAATAATGCATTACTGCATACTATCATTTCAACAGAAATATCACTATATCAACAAAAAGTTCAAACTCCTGTAAAACTTAGAGTATGGGAATATGACAAAACATTAAATATACGATCAAATTGTCATCATCTTTTACAAAACATATTAAAAGCTATTAAAGTGAATATAGGATTTGTGGATGATGTAGAAGTCTGTAAGATAGATAATAGATATATAAATTCTATGTATGAGGCTAGTATGCCATTATTAAATATTGAAGGATTTGATTTAGAGCATGTTCATCCTAAAGAATATATCTTATCTCAAAAAGATTTACATTTTGGTATGATGAGTTTAAGCAGTGTAATAAATTACTGTAAAGATAATTTAACAATTTCAAAAGATGACAAAGTTAATATACATGTAATGTATAATAGTTATAATTCTGAGATTATGATTGTATCAAATAATCATGCACTTATTAAGAGTGTTCTTAGTTTAATACTGTCTGGCACATATAACATTAATATTACAGGATATTCTATATCAAATAATACTTTAATATTAAAAGTCGATAAACACGATGAAGAATTTATAAATTACAATTCATTTGCATGTGAATATATTATATAAAGCATTTTTAAATATAATTATATAAAGTTATCTTATATATAACATATACTTCAAGGCATTGGAAGTAAGTTAATAGTCCTTGATTTTGAAGACAACTTAATTAATTCTCACATACAATGACATCAAAACGAATGATTTATTCTTAAATTATTGATTCTAATATAGAATATGATAATGATTGGTTTAGCTATTAAAAATAATAAACTTTAATTCATAAAAAAGCCCAATACTGTAATTTGCAGTATTGGGCTTTTTACCTTATAATATTCAATAAATTAATTAATATATCACTAGTAATAAGTAAAATTATAAGGATAATATAATAATGATTGTAAATAGAAATGATTTGATTCGTACTATTAATAATATTATTGAAAATTCAAAATATATCTTTAAACTACAAGATAATTGGGATAATGAAGGAAGTATAGGGTATAGTGAAGATACTTGGAAGAAATCAATTAAGTTTATAATTCAATACCTTGAATGGGTATATAGTAGATATCCTGAAAAAATATTAATTGTCCCAAATATGTTTTATGGTAAAAATGGAGGAATCGATTTTCTTTGGGAAGATAAAGGATTTAAAATGCTTATTAGGATAGATAAAAATGTGAGCAAAGGTACATTTTATGCTACTTATGAAAATCAGTCATCGGAAGGAACTTTTAATATAGATAATTTTAAACCATACATGATTCCTGCACCAGTAGTATAATTATAAATTACAATATTATGTTTTAATTAAGTAGTTCTATATCTTTATTTATAGGCGATAAGTAATTATGATTTTATTACAAAATGATAATGCTAGTGGAAAGATTACATTAAATTCCCATATGAGCATAGAGTATGCAATACACAAAGGTAAACGAAAATACCAAGAAGATGCATTACTTGTTTTACATAATGGAGATAATCTATTATGTGCAGTAGCAGATGGAATATCTTCATTAGGAAATGGAGATAAAGCAAGTTATATAACTTTAGAAGAACTATCTAAGATTATACATAAAGATTTCACTGTTAAATCATTTATAGAGTTAAACTGCAAAGTTATAAATATTTTAAAAGATTTAGGAATTTCATCTGGATGTACCTTAGAAGGATTTAAAGCCACCCCTGAAGGAGTAATAAGTTTTCATATAGGAGATTCTCGTACATATTATATCCAAGATTATAATACTTTATCGGATTCATTACATACAGACCATAAAGCTGGACAATATCTAATAAATTATATGGGATATAAAGATTGTGAACCAGTTATTGAGGAATTAGATTTATATAATCTTGAAAAGAATACTTCAATATTGTTATCAACTGATGGCTCTAATAGATATTTAAAAGAAAATAAAAATAATTTTAATTTTATAGACTTAAAAGAAAATATGAATACTTTTAGCGATAATACATCACTAATATATTTAAAAAATTACTCACATGAAATATCTAACAGCATAATTGTATGAAATTAACAGATGAACAAAAACAAAAAATTTTAAATACTGTAACCGATCATCTTCAAACATTCTTAAATAATGAAGATATTTCAGATAAATATAATTATCTTACATTTGATCTTGAAGATAATTACTTAGAGCTTCATGTAACAAAACCAGAATATATAAGTAGTTGGACAATGAGAGGATGGTGGTCTGATTCAGATGCTTATCAAATATATTATGGCTACTGTCCTCAAATCTGTATTAAACTTAAGGATTAATTATGGATAAAATAGATGACTGGTCATATGACAATGATATTTATCAGGATATTGAATACATCCCAAGATTAGGAACACGTATTGAAGGAGAAGGAATTAAAATCAATATTGTTATTGAACATAGAATAAGATTATTGCAGGTTATCGTATTTCATGGAGTAGATATTATAGCAATACTTAATTATAGTCCAGAAGAATATAACATAGAAAAAACTATCAATTTTTTTAGACACGAATGTAGAAAAAATCAAATATTGTATATGTTTAAATTATTAACTACTTCAGATCTTATCGGCATCCGTTACAATGATTAAAAAGTATCTATAAAAATTTAATAGGGTGTATATTATGAATAATGAAATGAATTTATGGGGAGATATCTTATTACCTCCTCGTCAAATCTTAAAACAGCAAGCAGAAATATTAGAAAAATTAACAAATAATATAATTAAAACTGAAATTAAATGTGCAGATTACGGAGAATATCAATTATTAATATCGCATAGTAATGCTATATTTAATGATAATATTTTAATTGCTACTATTTATAAAGCTAATAACTATCCATTTATAATACAGCAAGGTCATTACGGAAAACAGATTGAAATTAAAGATCAGCAAGAATATATTGAACAGTTACGTTTAATATTATCGTCAAATGATACACGTGATGTAATCACTAATATATTAAATTATGAATATTAAGCATTTTTTAATAAAGAATAAACTATATTTTTTAATATTAAAATATTCAAAATGTATTTAAAAGGTAAAACATACAATGAATAAAGAATATTATTATAATCAGTTAGATGGCACTGTTAGAATATTAAATGAAATATCAGAATATTTCAACAACGTGCTTAGTAATACTGCATATAAAATCAGTCTTGAAACTATTAATGTCCATTCAATATCTAAGGATATCAAACCGATAGAAGTATATAATCTGCAATTAAGTAATTTAATGGTTAGATTTCAAGTACATTATTTTAAAGAAGAAACTAAAGAAGTAATTGAAATCGTTAATTTATCTAAAAACTTATATACATATGATATGCATAAGTTTGATAAACGGATCATTAATGTAATTAATGAACTATCTGACAGTATTTTTAATATTATAGAAAAGAATAGTATGGAACATTCTAAATACTTATTTGATATAAAAAATAATATAAATTTTCCCATATATTTAAAAGGTCTTTATGACACAGCACAGTTCTTTCGAACATTAGCTATTATATTTTGCAGGAACAATGAAGATATTTGCAACGAACAAAGCATTAAAAAGTATTTAACGAAGTTAAACAAAGAATTAATATTTTAGGAATTAAATAATGAGCAATAATTACACTTCATTACTTCACGATTCTATATCATTCGGACAAGCATTATTACAATATATAGAAGATATGAATAAAGATATTAATGCCATAGACCGTTATCATTTTCAACAAAATAGTGAAGACGGAATAATATTTTCAAAATCAGGTAACACTGCTGGAGGATTTTTACAACTTAAATCAATACTATCTGCTTTCTCAAATTCTTGTGGGTTTTCTGGATGGGTTGAATTTACTGACGGAACAAAGATAATTAGACATCCAGATGACAGTGAAATAATATTTGAATATGTTACAATTAATAATCGTGTATGTAAACCAGATAGTATATTAAATATTAAAAATGAAAGAAAATTTAAATATCCTCCTTCAAAAGTTACAAAGTTAAGAAATACTGGAGTATGGTTCACTGCTAATAATATAACAAATATATTTGAAGACGCAATTAAATTACTTAATAAAGATATTCGTGAATCATTATACGTATTAGGTAAGTTTGAAGATAATAAGCTTATATTTACATCAAATAGTTTTGAATTATTAAATATGGTATCAAAAATATTAAAATCTGATGCAATTCAAGAATATTCTAGATTATATGAGTTTGTTGTTAGTGATGATATAGCATATGAAGTTAATGGTGATGGAGATATTTTTTATATTATAGAAATAACTTTATCTGTAAAAATAAAACATAACCTTGAATTTAGAGAATATAATTATCTCTATCCTAATTTAAACAAAAGAGATAATTATGTTTTAAAAAAGAGTATAAAACAATTATCGCCTTCAACTCTTACTGAATTATTTAATGAATGTGCTATGATCTTTAAAGATAAATATAAAAATATCCAATTACAATCTATTATATACAAAGAATATTTTTTAGAAATATCCTGTAATTATCCAGAAGTATTACATGAAATATTAAATACCTTAAAGTATTCAAAAAGATTTGATCTAATTGAATTATCTAATATATTACTGCTGCATGCAACAGAATTTATTACTTCAGATAACGGAATGCTTAAAAAAATAAAAATACCTTTTACTAATTATGATGCATCAGAAAAATTTAAAAATTATAATATTTATATTTTTAATCTAAATTAATTTAGAGACATATCAGCATAATTACCAAATTAACTAATATCTTCTCAATTAAATTACAGTATTATAGGATTCAAAGATAAAAAATGAATAATATTAATATAGAGCATGAATACTCTTTAAACGACCACATGATACCTTTGTATATTACACTATTACAACATCTTGAAAGTATAACAGTAAATAACAAAACTTCACTAAGATTTAAAGTATATACAGAGCAAAACAATATAATTATAAAGTCTAATAACATTAAATTATTAGAAAATATTTCAAAATCATTAAAATTGAATAAAAACTTTAATGTAGAAAATATAATAGGTTGCGGAAAAGAATGTAATGATTATCTTTATATGTTAAAAATAATACCAATATTATCCGTAAAAAACAGTTTAAATTTTACTAAGTCTAGTTTAAACTATAGCTCATCACAAGACACTGATACTATTAAAAGAATAACTAAAATAACACCAGAGGTAGTTATAGACATTATCGATAAAAGTGTATTTGAGCTACAAAGTAAATATAAAAATATAAAAGTCTCTTCATATATTATAGATGATATTTTAATTATAGAATCTAATATTAAAGAAATATTGGATTATATAGTTAACGAATATATACTATATCCAGATAATCGATTAATAGAAAACATTTATAACTTAGTGTGTATATCTTTAACGCCATATAAAAATATACTAAAATTTGCATTGAGTAAAAATATTTTAAATGTATTTAAAGAGTATACAGATTATTCAATTTTAACATACGATATTAATGCAAAAGATGATATAGGATTAACTACAATTGCTAAATTTTTAAAAAATTGCTATAAAGACATTGATATTACAGACTATTATATAGATTTTGGAAATATTAAACTAAGCAATACTATTAGTAAATACCTTAAAGATTTAAGTAATAATAATTATGATGTTGATATCAATATATCTGTTATGTATAAGAATAACAATATCTATATAGAATCAAATAACCAAGAATTGATTAATTTTCTTTTAAATAGCTCATATTCTGATATATGCTCAGTACCAATTATATCTATTGTCAAGCATACAATTCACCAAGAAATACCAATATTTAAATTAGTTATATTAACCCATAAAATAAATAATTATACAAAAGAAGACTTTAATAATAAATTTTATGTAAAATATGTTAAATAAAAACATCACAATGCTATAGGAAATATTAGAGAATGGACATAAACTTAGAAGTAATATTAAAAGATATTGAATCTTTAAAAAACTTTGGATATAAAGAAATAATAGAATACAATAATCATATGTATCATTACGTTCCGTATTCTTCATTAAATAATATAATGTTACAAGAAGTGCTAAACATTTATTATGCACATTTAATATACTATTTAGTACAAACAAATCCTGAAATGTATATAGAATATGCAGAGTTTCTTAATATTAATAATGACTTAGAAATAGAAACTAATGTTGAATCTATAATAAATTATATTTTTGATTTAAAAAACTTTCCAATAAATTATATAGAATGCTTACATTTAGATAAATTAAGCTCACTAAAAGTAGATACATTAGATAAAATTAAAAAATGTGATCCATTTATATACTATGGTAATACAAAGCATTTATACAATGATATTACAGACAAAATTAAATATTTAAAAAATATTGAAAATTTAAATACAATTCAACAAGAGTTTACAGAATTTACAAATAAATACAATAAAAACGATAACTATTTAATTATATTATGCTTATTGCATAATATGCATATTAATAAAGAACTATCGTATCGTACAGAATGGATACAATATGGATTAATAGATACAAATAAATTAGATCATTATGATATAAAAGACTTACAAAATATTGAAATTGTTGTCGGAAATTCAATTATAGAGGACTTAAAAAATCTTAAAAAATTAGGATATGCTAACATTATATGCAATACTATGGCACTATTTGATTTACTTTCATATGTTAAATCAGATAAATGTAGTGATGATCAAAAAGAAAAAATACAAAAATACTTAAACCAGTATAAGTTAAAATCTCTTGATGTTAATTATTTAAAAACATACTACATTAAATTATTAAATATTTGTTACAACTACTACAACAATCACGATTTTCATATAGATAGTATTTATGATGTACAAAGAATAAGAGATCATTATGATCTAATTGATATTTCTACTATAGGAAACATTTCAGATATATTTGACTTACATATAATACGTAAAAATTCAAATGAGCGTCAATATAAATTATTATATTTATCTAACTTGGATGAATACATGATCAAATATCTATTTGATCATGTTGAAAATCAAAAAGGTTTAAAAGATTGTTTACTTTCTATGGTACTAATGTATTCTAGAATTTCTTCAATGAATGAGGAGCCTTATTCTAATGAATTTTAATTTTAGAAGATTATAAATTAGAAACTAATTATTTATATTTTTAGAAGAAACTTATTGGTATGTTACGGAAAACATACATTCTAGCATATTTAAATACTATACACAGGTATGAAACAGTAAAAGATCTTAAAAAAAGATATGAAATATATAATAACTTCAGATTTAATGCACCAGATCACATTTCATTTAAATAAAATATTTGGATATATTATGCTAATATTAAACAATACCTAACATTAAAAATTTAACATGGAAGATGAATAGTAATAGACTTAAATAAATTATACAACTATTGAATAACCTTAAAAAATATACTATACAATTAGCCAGATATTGCAAATTTGCAATATCTGGCTTTTTAATATACAATATTTTAAATTAATTAAATATAAGGTTAGTATACTCATGATAGAAATATTTCATGGAAACTGTTTAGACATCTTCCCTCAATTTAAAGAAGATCAATTTAAATTAGTATTTACATCACCTCCATATAACATGAATCTAAGAATAAGAAATGGAAAATATTGTAGCAGACAAATAACAAAAGAACTAACTACTAAATATGCCAGTTATACAGATAATCTACCAATTGAAGAGTACTATGAATTTAACAATAAAATTATTTCAGAGTGTTTAAGAGTAAGTCCTTTAGTATTTTATAATGTTCAATTTTTAACAGGAAATAAGGTAGCATTATTTAAACTTATTGGAAACTTTGCAGAACAGTTAAAAGAAATAATTATTTGGGATAAAGTTAATTGTGAGCCTGCAATAGGCGAACTAGTGTTAAATAGTCAATTTGAGGTTATCTTAGTATTTGATAAATACAATGCTATCTCTAGAAAATTTATTGAAGGTAATTTTAAACGTGGAGAACTGTCCAATCATTGGCAAATTAAACGGGGAAAGAAAGTTTGTCCTTCTCACGGGGCATCATTTCCTATAGAACTTGCTGAAAAGATTATACAAAATTTTTCTCATGAAAGAGATTCTGTACTTGATCCTATGATGGGAACAGGGACTACTGGAGAAGCTGCAAGAAATCTCAATAGGGATTTTGTTGGAATAGAAATCGATAAAGATTATTATGATTTCTCAAAAGAAAGATTAATTAATGCCCAAACAGTATAATTCATTTATAATACTATTATGCTACAATACCATCCTCATTATTTGAGTAAATCTTACATGAAAATTAATTTACAGTTATTTAAAGACCATCTTACCAATATTTTTGAATATATTAATGATAGTTTAGAGAAAGAATATTATCAAACTAAAATTCCAAGTAAAATAAAAATATTGTATTTTTTTGAAGACTTAGATATTTATATTACAATGATATATTATTAACACTTAAATTTGAATTTTATGGAGGTAATGTTGTTGGAAACTACAGATATGCAGTAGGAGATTACCCTACATACAATTTGCTAGAAGAGTCAATTTCTCAAATTATTCAGTCTTGTATTATGTATGCAGATAAAATAAGAGACGTTAAAAATTATACAAAAAGCCTACAAAATATTTATATCTCTAGCAACCTATATTTTATAGTTAAATATTTATATCCTGTATACCAAAAAATAATTAACGAAGATATTAAAGTAAATAATGTAAAAAATATATTACCATTAATCGAAAACATCACTATAGATGATTATAAACTTAATACTATCTTCTACATGAAAGAACTTAAAAATCATAGAGATTTTTGTATGAAATATTGTATAGGAAATGATAGATATTATTCACGACAAGATTATTTAAATGTTATTAAAAAATACCATACTGATCCTTTAAATTATTTAATTTTTAATAAAGAGAGATAATTAAAATTAAGAGGTATGACTATGATTGATGAAGACAATAAAACTTTATATACTCCTACACGTATTATAGAAATTAATGGCCATCAAGCAATTATAAAATATGATGAAGATATCGATATGTTTCGTAGAGAATTCATCCCTTTAAAAAGGATATGCTGATTTTTATGCAAAAGATCTTAATTCTTCCTTTTAATAGAAATACAATCTCTTAAAATTTATTTTAAAAATGTATAATGAAGTAGTTTAAAAACAAATATACTGAAAACTCTAAGATATTCAAATATCAGTTAAAACATATAAGGAAAAGATACTATGAGTGCCTCTGAAACTACACAAAATCTTATTTCAGATATAGATAGTTTATTTGCAAATCAACTGGAAGAAATATTTAAAGATATTGAAGATTTAAAACATGATACAAATAAAGATAGTGTGGCATATAGCTTAATCGAAGAATTAGAAATACCAAATAGAACCCACATGGATTATTTATTTGGAACTTCAAGTTAAATATACATTGGATTAATTTTTTAAATTAGAAAATACTTAGTATAGATTGAAGTTAGTCAATTACTTAAACGGAAAAGACTCATATGTTTGATGTACGAATTCAAGTTTATAATCTTGTTGGTAGTGAATATTGCACTGATATTGAAGATGGGCAAGAACTATATAATTATATTTACAGAGTTATTAGTATTTCTAAATCAATTGAAGTTTCTTTTAAGAATATTGAAATTATTATTCCTACGTTCTTAGAAATTTCTATTGGTCAACTATATAAAGATTTTACAGAATAACATATAGAGCAGTTATTGAAGATTACAGATTTAAATATAGATGATTCAGTACTGCTATCAAGAGTTGTTGAGAATGCAAAAGAATTTTATAAAAATTCTGAAATATTAAATTTATATATTAACCGAACAACGGAATAGTAAAAATAATTAATTACACTTAAAGACACATTAACATTACAAAAGAAATAGTTAATCAACTTAATACCATTTTAAAAGAGCTACAACTTTATATTCTAAGACTTTTTTAATTAAATATAATATCACTAATTTATATATTCTCATCAAAATGTTTCATATATTTTTTCCCTATCTGTGTTGAATTTAGCAAGTCTTTATGTTGAAATTAATACGGATTTATATTTGTTTTCAAATAATAAATGTAATTCCGCTATAACATTATTAAAATAATAGTTTAAATTAATAATAATTTAGACCATGATGAAATATTGAAGAATTTAAAAAGGTATTTAATAGTGATATAGTCTTAGAAGATTTATATGGTTTAATTAATTATAAAATTCAAAAAATATTAGATAGGTGTTATTCTGAAGATTTTTATTATCTAAGAGATAATATATTGGAAGATGCACGTAAATTACTATATATGATATCAATAATTTTAAATTAAATATCGTTAAATAGATAACAAATATAATATATGTAATAACTCACACCATTTCAATTTTAAAATTAATTTTTAAAATTAATCACTTTCTCATAAATTTCATATAGTTTTTATATACTATATCCTATTATCGATATATCGCAGAAATTAAAAATCATTAAAATATTTGTAATTGTATAAAAATTTGTAAAAAAGTCACTCAATTAAGTAAATACATTTAATATTTAAAAGTGCCCTTAACTTACAAATATATCCCTTACTTTAAATGTGGTAATTAATCAACATCAAAGAATTTATTTAAAAAATAAGAAAAGAATTATAATTATGAACTATACGTATTTTAAAAATTTTTAATGCTAGACGTATTAAATATGTATAAAAAAATAAATTTTTAAATAGTGTAAAATTTGACAATTATTTGCTTTTTGGTTATTATATTATTGTTTTCTCTTTTCTTACTTTTTACTTTTTTTTCTAGGACTTGTTTTTCTTTTTTCTTTCTTTTCTCTTTTAGGCAGATATATTATT
>JACCEE010579286.1_pt1 | contig 20021 bp, 18 predicted proteins | sample 7449931 | NCBI WGS metagenome assembly JACCEE01 (sample SAMN15323457, study PRJNA562643) | freshwater metagenome | isolation source: river surface water | place: USA:Blue River Watershed | collected 2017-08-19 | reverse complement strand
TTTTAAAATATAACCTATTTTTTGTGAAAAGCTTTATCATTTCAATTTTTAGGAATTTTACTATTTGATTGAGATAATTCCAGCAATTTTAGATATTTATAATAAGTGGTTTCAGCGGCAGAAAAAGCTAACATTAATCCATAACGACCATCTAAAAACCCCGCTCTAAAAAAATAAATACGGATAAATGTCCAACAAGTTCTCAATAATAAATTAGTAAAAGAAGTGGTTTTTCCTTGATCATACAATTTTTTTGCTGATAATGAAGAATATTGATTGATTTTATTTAATACATCAGTTAAATCAACCATAGATTCATGTTTTAAAGGGTGTTTTAATTTAGCCGTATTTCCTTGAATAATTACCCGTTCATGAATAATATCGTTTGAAAAATAACCTTGTTGGCGTTTAAATAAACGTAATACATAATCAGGATGCCAACCGCTATGATAAATATTTTGTCCGCAGTAACTAGATAATCTGGGAATATAAAAGCCATTTATTTGGCTATTATGAATAATGGCTTGTTGAATTTCGGTTTTTAATTCCGTAGTCACATATTCATCCGCATCAATGGATAAGATCCAATTTCCATTTGCTAAAGATAATGCGCGTTGTTTTTGTACACCGAATCCGCGCCAATCGGTTTGAAAAACTTTCTCCGTATAACGCCGGCAAATTTCGACGGTATTGTCTTCACTGCCGGAATCTAATACGATAATTTCATCTGCCCAATTAACCGATTGTAAACAACGTTCAATCATGGCGGATTCATTTTTAGTAATAATAATGACGCTTAACATTATGTTAATCATGGATTAAAAATCACTATTTTAATCGAGTTGATTCTTCAACCGTTAAAAAAGACAATTTAGTAATACCCACTGCTTGCGCTCTCGCAATAATTTGCATTACTTCACCGTGTTTTGCTTGACTATCTGCGCTAAAAGCTAAAATTAAATCTTTATCTTGTGCGAATAATTGTTTAAAAATAGCGGTGATTTGAGAGGGATTGTTTAGCGAAACCATTTGGGTTTGTTGATGATAAGTTAAACTCAATTCACCCTGAATATTTAATTCAACATTGAGTAAATGGGATTGTGAATCATTGGCTGGTGGATTTTTAACCGTTTCGGGTAAATGCACATGAATAGATTGGGTTAATAATGGTGCGGTGACGATAAAAATAATCAGTAATACCAACATCACATCCACTAATGGCGTAACATTAATTTCACTTAATGCATTATCTTCATTTTTATGATTAAAAGCCATTATTGATTCACCGCTTCTGAAGAATCTAATTTAAATTCAGCTTGAATCGCCAAGCGTAAAAAATCATTAGCGAAATTTTCTAATTCGGCTTCAGATAATTTAACTTGACGTAAAAAAAAGTTATAAGCCAATACTGCTGGAATCGCTACCGCAATTCCAATCGCAGTGGCAATTAAAGCTTCGCCTACTGGGCCTGCAACGGCATCAATACTCGCAGAATGTTTTGCCGTAATTTCTTTTAAAGCGTGCATAATTCCCAATACCGTACCAAATAATCCGACAAATGGAGCGGTACTGCCAATACTCGCTAATACGGTTAATCCACGCTCTAATTGATGACGTTGTTGTTGAATTTCTAAACGTAAACAATGTTCTAAAATATCTTGTTTACTTCCGGCATAAAATAAATTTTTTTGGGCAGAATGCGAACAATCTTTGACTAAAAATTGTAAGCCTTGTTGCGCCACTTGATTTAATGGACAATCAATCTTTATTTCTAAAACATTAGCTAATGAAGCTGCATTCCAAAAAGCCAAAGTGTATTGTTTATTGGCTGATCCTTTTTGCCATTGTTGAATAATTTTTAAAACAATAATACTCCAAGTCACAATCGAAAATATAATTAACAACCATAAAGCCGCATCAACAATCATTGATGACGAAAAATTAAACATTTTCAAAACTCCTCTCTATTTATTCAGCATAAGTTAATCCAATTTAAATCGAATCGGAATAATCACCGTACTTGCCACAGATTCCCCATCTTTAGTGGCTGGCTCTAAATGACAACTTTGGGCATTTTCTAATGCGGCATCATCCAAAATAGCTTCACCGCTACTTTTAACCACACTGGCACTAATCACGCTGCCATCAGCCGCAACTTTAACTTTAATTTTCACTAATCCCTCTAAACCTTGTTCACGCGCCGCTTCTGGATAATGATTTAAGGCAGAACGACAACCGCCATAACTGGCTTTGGTCATCACCGATTCGTGTTTAGACTCGCCTTTGGATTCCTCTTGGGATTCCGATTTGGACTCCTCTTTGGGCTGCTCGACACTTTCTTTTTGAGTTTCGGTAGAGTCGTGTTCTGGTTGCGGTTTAACTTCTGGTTCAGATTTAACTTCCGGTTGCGGTTTTTCCATTACCGGCGCAGGTTTGGATTCAACCTCAGGTTTAGACGGTTCTTTGATTTCTGGTATTTCCACAGGCGGGATAGGCTCTTCAATCACTGGCTTTTGCACCACTTCTTCTGCTTGAATTTGCACTTGACTCACCTGTTGATCTAAAGGTTTTTCTACGACTCTTTTTTTAGGAGGCGCAGAGGATTTAACTACTTTTTCTACCTTCTCTACCGCTTTCTTCTCCACCGCTTTATGTGGCTTTGGTTTTTGTATTTGCAACTTAGGTTTAGACACAGATTTAACGATTGGTGGTTTAGATATTTTCGCCACCGGAGCGAAAGTTTGTTTAGGAGTTGGCGATGGAACCGGCGCAGGTTTAGGCTCAGATTTAGGTTTTGGCGGCGGTGGTGGCGGACGGACTAATTCGATAATCAACGGCGGCGATTCTATTAACGGCATTGTTGATAAGTGCGTAAAGTGTTGATACAACCCCAAATGAAATAAAGTCAAAAAACTGACAACGACGATTTCTTCTAAACGTAATTTCGACATGGAAAAAGTTGGCAGATAGGTGATCTATTTTTTAAAATTCAATGAATAGCATTTCACTGAAATGTTGATGAATTAAATTCACTCATTAGCGCGTAAATCACACCCTATTAAATTGATTTATGTGAATGAGAAAATATATTTAATCCTAAAATCTTATTCTAATCATGTAAAATAAATATAGAAATGGATTCTAGTTCTGTTATTAAATGGGATACATCAGCGGATAATCAAAAATTTACGCTGATTTTTATGGGTTAATTGATAATCTAAAGCAAACTATTGATCAAAGAATGCCTGATATTATTTTAGACTTTTTTCCATTCTGAATAGGGATGATAATTTAAATAATGATTATAATATTTTTGCTCATTGGTAACTTCTTCACCTACCCACTCCGGTTTAATAAAAGATTCATCTTGAGAGGCTAATTCAATTTCTGCAATAATTAAGCCTTGATTTGCGCCCCAAAATTCATCAATTTCCCAAATATGCCAACCGTCATTAATAAAATAACGGGTTTTCTCAATTAAAGGTTGATGACATAAAGTGGTTAAAATTTCTTCAGCATCTGCAATCGGAATTTCATATTCGTATTCTTGTCGCTGATTGCCTAAAGTTGCACTTTTAATATTAATCCAAGCCCACTGATCAGCGGTTCGAATGCGAATTGAATTGTTAATTTCACTGGTTAAATACCCTTGTTTATAATTAACCTGATGATTTACTAATGATCGCCAATTCTCATTCACTAATAAAAATTTATGTTCAATTTCAATAGCCATACTAATCAAGAATTAAATTGTTTTAATAATACGCAGATTTATTTTTCTAATTTCGCTTTAAAGGTTAAAAGATTAAGCACGCGCACTAAATTTACCTGTGACGGTATTGACTTTAACGATTTCGCCGATTTCGATATATTCTGGTACTTGAATTTCAATACCGGTATTTAATCGAGCTGGTTTAGTTCTGCCGGTGGCGGTCGCGCCTTTAATGCTAGGTGCAGTGTCAATAATGGCTAAATGAACCGCTGCTGGCAATTCAACACCAATTAACGTTTCATCAATTAATAAACCAACAATGCCTTCTAAACCTTCGGTTAAAAATCCTAATTGTTCAGTTAAATCATTTTTCGATAATTGATATTGGCTATAATCTTCAATATTCATAAAAACATATTGATCGCCATCGATATAGGAAAATTGTAATTTAATTCGAGTGCAATCGATTTCTTTCAAAAAATCATCACTTTTAAAAGACTCGTCTAATTTTTGTCCCGTTTTTAAATGATTAAACCGAATTTTATATAACGTAGAAGCACCGCGTGCTGAAGGACTTTTGGCTTCAACTTGATTCACAATATAAGCCGTTTCATTAATTTCAACAACCATTCCTTTTTTTAATTCATTCGCTTTAGGCATTTTATTGATTCCGTGATTCATATTTTGGACAATTCATTTTAGCTATTTTATCGCAATTAATTCGATTGTGCTAGTAATAATTGTTGGCAATCTAACACGATAGCCAATTCTTCATCAGTAGGTATCACTAAAATTGCTAACGGATTCGATTCAATATGAATTCGACCGTTAAAAGTAGCTGGCGATTGATTTTTGTTTTTATCAATTGCAATTCCTAAATGAATTAACGATTCACAACATAATAAACGTAAATCCGCATCATGTTCTCCAATTCCGCCACTGAAAATAATCGCGTCAACTGGCGCGTTCATAATTGCTAGATAAGAACCGATTATTTTTTTAATTCGATAAGCAAATATTTGTCTAGCTAATTGCGCTTGAGGATGTCCTAAAGCGGCGAAACGCGCTATCATTCGCATATCATTACTCGCGGCAATCCCTTTTAAACCACTATGATGATTTAACCATTGATTAATCGTTTCTATAGACCAGCCTTTGATTCGATTTAAATATGGATAAATCGCCGGATCAATATCTCCTGAACGTGTCCCCATCATTAAACCTTCTAACGGCGTTAATCCCATTGAGGTATCAATACTTTTACCTTGTTGAATCGCACAAGCACTCGCGCCATTTCCTAAATGTAAACTAATTAAATTCAAATTGATTAACGGTTTATTTAATAATAATGCCGCTTGTTGCGCTAAATAACGATGTGAAGTTCCATGAAATCCATAACGTCTTAATTGCAATTCACGATACCATTCTATAGGCACTGCATAATGATACGCATAATCCGGTAAAGTTTGGTGAAATGCGGTATCAAATATTGCAATTTGTTGAGCATCAGGGGCTAATTGTTGAGCTAATTCAATTCCTAATAAATTTGCTGGATTATGTAAAGGAGCTAATGGAATTAAATTCCGAATTTCATGAATCACTTTATCCGTAATTATACAAGGTTCGGTAAAGCTTTCTCCACCATGAACTACACGATGACCAATTGCCGCTATTTGTGAAAAAGAAAAACCCACGCATTCCAAAATGGTTTTTAAAGAATGAAACGCTTGTTGATGATCGGCTAAAGGCTGCGAATATTGCTGCGATTGTTGTCCTTGATCGGTTTGATAATGATATTGATGTGAACTTAATCCTTCGCCAATTCGCTCAATCATTCCCCATAATAATCGCCGTGATTCAGGAATAGCAAATAACGCATATTTAATTGATGAACTTCCTGCATTTAATACTAAAATATATTGACTAGACATCTATATTAATCCTAAATCAAGCTAAAATTTATTTTTGATTCATTAATATTCGCTTTGTTTCAAATACCGATTTAGCAAAACCCATTCCCTCAAAACGTAATAAGCGTTTTAAAGCAAAATCGAATAATAACGGATGATAATGTTGTAATTCTTTGAATAAAGGCTGATATTTTGCAGCCAATAATTGTTGTTCTATTAAATCTTCTACACTAAATAAAGGCGGAATTCCCACTAATGGATAATCCGATCCATTTAATAAACGCGAATGCCAATCTGGACGTTGTAATAAAGGTTTAATTACCCAAGCGTGATGTCTAATTGTGATTGCCGAAATATCGCCATATAATAAAGTTTGATAATTTTTTTCATCCATTAAACGCGAAAATAATGCAAAACTTTTTATCGGTTTTTGTCCGCGATTATCCAAATCTATATCTTCGCCATCACTCGCACAATGTGCCAAAATAATTTTCACGCCTTGATCTAACGCACGGCGAAAACGTAATGGATTACCTAAACTTTGATCGCCACCAGGCACCGCATTTTCTCGTCCACTATGGCTAATAATCGGCAATTTCAAAGCGGCTAAAGTTTGATAAAAGCGGTCACATTTGGCTGAAGCCGCATCAATATTCATTGCTGAAGGTAGCCATTTTATCGCTCTTGCACCTTGAGCATGAACTTGATGTAAAACTTCAATTGAATCAGCACGATAGGGGTGAATCGACGCTGCCCATTCAAAGCGTTGCGGATACCTTTTCGCAATTTTTTCGGCGTAACTATTAGGAATATGAAAGATCGATTGTTCGGGTTGAGACTGACCTTGAGCATTATGATACCAATCAAAAGCTAAAATTAATGCCTTATATCCCGTGGGGAATTGTGACAATAACTGATATAAATGTTCAACATAACTGTTGTCAATTTGATTCTCATCCACACAGCTACCGTTGATATATAATTGTTTTTGCAAGCTTAATTGGGGATGCAACCAATTAGATAAACGCGGACTAATCCAAGGTAATGCTTCAGAAGTATGACTAGAATCGCCAATTCCCACAAGATGAACGTGACTATCCCATACTTGAATAGGGTCTAAATCCTGCCAAATTTCGCTTAATAAAGCCGTAAATTCAGAGCCTTGTGGCAAACCGGATAAACATTGATTCAGCAAATTAGGCACATTTTGACAAGCAGTCACGCTTCCTGCCATCAAAGCGGTAAGAAATCGACGACGATTCATCGCAAATTCCTATATTGAGGCTAAAGTCGCTCGTGCCTCGGCAATCGCCGCGCGTACCGTATCCGGCGCAGTGCCGCCAAAATGCGAACGTGCCGCTACCGCCCCTTCTAAAGTCAATACTTGAAAAACATCGGCTTCAATTTGAGCAGAAAATTGTTGTAATTCGGTTAATGATAATTCCGATAAATCGCGTTGCGTTTCCAATCCTAAACGTACTGCTGCACCGACAATTTCATGTGCATCCCGAAAAGCCAACCCTTTTTTCACTAAATAATCGGCTAAATCAGTTGCGGTTGCAAATCCTTGTTTCGCGGCTTGATACATATTGGTTTTTTTCGCTTGAATATGTGGAATCATATCGGCAAATGCGCGTAAACTATTTTGTAAAGTATCTACAATATCAAATAAAGGTTCTTTATCTTCCTGATTATCTTTATTATAAGCTAAAGGTTGGCTTTTCATTAACATTAATAAACTGATTAAATGTCCACTAACCCGCGCTGATTTACCACGAATTAATTCGGCAACATCAGGATTCTTTTTTTGTGGCATAATCGAAGAACCAGTACAAAATGCGTCCGAAATCTCAATAAAATTAAATTGCGCACTAGTCCATAAAATTAATTCTTCACAACAACGCGATAAATGAATCATTATTAAACTCGCAGCAGCGGCAAATTCAATGGCAAAATCCCGATCACTTACTGCATCTAAAGAATTAGCACAAGGGCGAGCAAAATTTAATAAATTTGCGGTTAAAAATCGATCAATTGGATAACTGGTTCCGGCTAAAGCGGCAGCTCCTAAAGGCATGATATTTAATCGTTGGCGACAATCCATTAATCGTTGATAATCGCGCGATAACATTTCAAACCAAGCCATTAAATGATGTCCAAAAGTCACCGGTTGAGCCACTTGTAAATGGGTAAATCCCGGCATAATGGTATCGGCATATAATTCCGCTTGATTTAATAAAACGAATTGTAAATGTTTAATGCGTTGCATTAATTGATCAATTTCATCGCGTAAATATAAACGAATATCGGTAGCAACCTGATCATTTCTTGAACGAGCGGTATGCAATTTTTTTCCGGCAATGCCAATTAATTGGGTTAATCTAGCTTCGATATTCATATGGACATCTTCTTGTTTAACGTTCCATATAAATTCGCCACGTTGAATTTCATCACCAATTTGAGTTAATCCATTAACAATTTGTTGATATTCTATTTCAGTTAATAAATGAATTTGATATAACATTTGCGCATGGGCTAATGATCCTTGAATATCATGAAAAGCTAATCGTTGATCAAACGTTACTGAAGCGGTAAAGATTTCAACAAAAGCATCCGTGGCTTCGGCAAAACGCGCACTCGATAATTTTTCGCTATTAACAGAATTCATAACTATTATTTTTTTAAATAAGATTTATTTAGATGATTACTTACGATTTAATGAAACCACTAAATCCCATAAATGCCATTGACATTAAACCAATCGTAATTAAGCCAATGGCTTGTCCTTGAAAAGGTTTAGGAATATCTGCACTGGCTAATCGTTCACGCAATTCAGCTAATAAAACCAATATTAACGTAAATCCCAAAGCAGTTCCTAAACCTAATACCGCAGAGTCGATAAAATGATTGAATTGCCGACTGTTAATTAATACCAAACCCAATACCGCGCAATTACTGGTAATTAACGGTAAAAATAGGCCTAAAACTTGATACAGTAGTGGGCTAACTTTAGCTACCATTAATTCGGTAAATTGTACAATACAAGCAATTAAAACAATAAATGCAATCGTACGTAAATATTCAATTTTAAACGGAATTAATAAATAATGATCTAACCAATAACTGCAAATACAGGCTAAAGTTAAGACAAAAGTTAACGCTAATCCCATTCCTAATGCCGTTGAAGATTGACGCGATACGCCAATGACTGGACATAATCCGAGAAATTGAGTTAATACCACATTATTTACAAAAATAGTGCTGATTAAAGTTACGACAATTGCATTCATTTTTTATTGAATTTATAAATAATGTTCCGCAACGGTTTTTAACGTTTGCTCTAATTTTTTATCCGCAGTCGGTTCACCAAAAGCAGTAAATTTCCATTGTTGCTGATAACGATATAATTTTCCCATCACCATCGATACATTACCTTTAAAAGCTTCATTATTCGCAATTTCAAATTTCGCTAAAATTTGCTCTACTTTTTGCGGTGTCCATTCATAAATCCGAATCGACGCATAGGGAATATCGGCGAAATCTTGTCCGCGAAAAGAATTTAATACAAACACAATTTGCTCGATATGACTAGGAACTTTAGTTAAATCGACATTAATCACTTCATTATCAACTTCGTCGTTTTTTTCAATATCTCCGATTAAATCATCACCTGAATGTTTTATTGAACCGCATTTTGAACGTAATTGTCTAAAATAAACTATATCAACCAGTTTTTTGGTTGCATCAAATAATCCTACTGAAGCATCTAAATCGACGGCTTCGGTTTTCGTACCAAACAAGCCTTTTTTCTTAATCGCTCCCCAATTGACTCCAACGCAGACTTTTTCAATATTTTGTCCTTGTTTTTCTAAACTAATTCGCTGACCTTTTTGTAAATTAATTGCCATAATATGCTCTGGTTGATTAAAAATAATATAACGTAGTTAAAAATAAAAAGCTGGAAATAAATGAATATTGATTAAGGATGATTTTCGCTTAATTTTTCATTCATGAGTAACATTTTGTTTAAATAAGCAATTTCCCGTTGCAACAGTGCAATTTCCTTTTCTTTTAATTCTAGTTGTAATTGTAATTTTTCTAATTCTGCATTAGATGCACGAATACAAACCGTATTTTTATTGTATCTACCATTTTCTTGATAATTAGAGAAATTAATGGTTACATTTTCTTTTTCACATAAAAAGATTAATTCAGATAAGTTCATTTCAAATATTTCAGCAATTTTCTTGAGTTTAGAGAATTTAGGATCATTATCGCCTCTTTCAACATTACCGTAAGCCGCCGGTGAAATGCCTAATTTTTCAGCAACTTGTTCTTGAGTCAGATGTTTAGCTTCTCTAATTAACCTGATTTTTTCATTTACTGACATAATCTCACCTTTGCTAACAAAATATTTGATTTACTGAATGGTTATAAAATATAAAGCGTTTAGAATAATTTAGCCATAAAGTTCTGAATTTATCGTTCGACTTTATGTCAATTGAATTCTGTTTCAAAAGGGTTTTCAAACAGAATTTAAACTATAGGCTATTTTGACAAAAATATAGCCATTCGCTTTTTATTTTTTACTCTATTTAAGGAGTGTATGATGTTTAAACATCGTTGGTTAGAAAAAATTACTCTACCTAGGGCAATCCGATTGGTTTTATCAGGAATGGTGATAGGTATTTCTAGTGTAGCTCATGCTGATGTGATTCCCAACCAGTATATTGTCATGTTTGACAAAAATACATCACAAGCAGATTTTTTAAAAGCACAAGATACAGTTAAAAGTCTAGGTGGACAAATCGGTTATGTGTATCAATCGGCAATCCTTGGGTTTAGTGTAACTTTGCCAAACAATGCAAATACTCAAATGGTTCAATCCAAGCCTGTACAGAAGACGCAAGACTGTCTTAGTATTGCACCAACTGTTAATACCGGATTTATCAACGATAATATTAACTCAGTTTGTTCGGGAGGGGATTCAGAAATACACTTAGATGATCCATTTGTACCAAAAGTTCTCCAAGAATTACCCGGTGTAAAATCAGTGGAAGCTGATCAAGAGGTTCAGATCAATACTGAACAATGGAATCCTCCTAAAGGATTAGATCGAACTTCCGAACGGTACTTACCTCTAGATAATAGATACACTTATCCAACTAATGGCAGTGAAAGTGGTTTAGGGGTGCATGTGTATGTAATCGATACCGGAATTGAGATAAGCCATTCTGAATTTGAAGGTAGAGCAAACAGAGTATTTGACGCATTTGGTAGCCCCCTAACATCATCTAATGATTGTAATGGTCATGGAACACACGTTGCCGGAACTATTGGGGGAAAAACTTACGGTATTGCCAAAAAAGTAAACTTGCACGCAGTACGAGTTCTGAATTGTGCAGGAAGTGGAACTGTCGCAGGGGTCATTGCCGGTATTGAATGGGTAACAGCAAATGCGATTGGTCCAGCTATTGTAAATATGAGTCTTGGAGGTTCAAGTTCAGCCATATTAAACCTTGCGGTTACAAGTTCAATTAGCAGTTCTACACTAAGCCATCCAAAGGGGATTACATATGTGTTAGCAGCAGGTAATAACGCTCAAGATGCTTGTAATTTTTCACCAGCCGGAACACCAGAGGCTATTACGGTTGGAGCGATGGATCCTGGTACTGATAAACGCTCTAGTTTTTCTAACTTTGGTACTTGTGTTGACATTTTCGCTCCGGGTGAAAATATTTTATCAGCTTGGATTGGTGGATCAACAAACACCATACCCGGCACTTCAATGGCTGCGCCACATGTTGCTGGAGTTGCTGCACGCTGGTTACAAAATCATCCGTTAGCTCTTCCAAATGATGTATTTGAAAAAATTAAATACAACGCTAATGTATTTTCATGGAATCGATGGCCGACTACCAGCACTTATCCACTCACTCCAAATTGGCAGGGTATTACAGGATTGCTAACTGGTGATCCAAATGTGTTGTTACATTGGGGATCGCTCAGTGAAGGTTTGAACGATGGTGATCCGCATATTACAACTGTCAATGGTAAATACTATGATTTTCAAAGTGCTGGAGAGTTTGTTGCTTTACGCGACGGCGGTCAATTGGAAATCCAAACTCGTCAATCGCCTATTTCTTCTCCGGGTTACACTAACGGAGCAACTGGACTAAAAACTTGTATTAGCATCAATACTGCGGTTGCGGCTAAAGTTGGTAAACATCGCGTTACCTATCAGCCTAGCATCAACGGCGTTGTAACCGCTCAACAGCCACCTCAATTAAGTATAGATGGCATAGCTAGAGAACTTGGATCAACTGGAGTAAACTTTGAGGACGGTAGTAGAGTGATTCGAGGTCCTTCAGGAAATGGGATTCAAATTAATTTCCCCGATGAATCAATATTAATAGTAAACCCTTATTGGTGGGGTTACCCAGAAAACAAATGGTACCTTAATATATATGTTTCCCGCACTAGAGGAACTGAAGGCATTATGGGCGAAATTACCGGAAGTAATTGGTTACCCAACCTTCCTAACGGTACTGGTTTAGGTGCTATGCCTAGCAGTTTGTCACAACGTTATGCAACCCTGTATCAAAATTTCGCTAACGCTTGGCGAGTAACTGATCAAACCAGTTTGTTTGATTATGCACCCGGGACTTCGACCACAAACTTTACTTTCGAAAGTTGGCCAGGACAAAATGGTTCCTGTGCTATACCAAATGTTGCTCCAGTACAACGACCCATAATAAGTAACATGACTGCTCAAGCTTTGTGTAGCAAAATTACCAATGCTAATATTCGAGCAAATTGTACTTTTGATGTCCAAGCTACCGGTGAACAAAGTTTTGTCAAAGCTTATCAAGACAGTGAAAAAATGCAATTGGGTGGAACAAATACCAATTTAACCATTGCCCCTGCGGGTATAGGCACTAGTTCGATATTGACAGCAACCGTAGAACGTATGTCGGTCAACGGTGCGAAAATAATCCCTACGGGAACTGTTGAATTTATGGTAAATGGTAAAAAAGTTTCTCTACACATGGGTTTGAATATTAATGGGCAAGTGAAATTTATGACACCGTTGATTAAAGTCGGCAGCCAAATTTCCGCTCAATACACTCCCGCTACTGGTAGCGTATTTTTAGGCAGTTCTAGTGTGCCTTTTATTGTCAACACAGTGGGAATTAAACCAGTCAATGAATTCAAATGATTTAATTTAACCGAAATAAAATCGCCGGCAATTTTTATCAATGGCGATTTTTTGTTATAGCGTTTTTAAATCAAAGGAATAATTTTAATGACTGTAGAGACATTGCAATGCAACGTCTCTACACAATTTCAATATCGCATAACTAATTATATTGAATTAAAAACGTTATGAGCTATTAAAACTTAGAAGATTAATTTAACAATAATTCAATTATAATAATAATCGTCGAACATCGGTTAAATATTGGCAAAGCGTAGTCATAAATCGCGCCCCTTCTGCACCATCAATAACCCGATGATCGTAAGTCAAATCTAATGGCAACATGAGTTTAGGAATAAACGCTTGTCCATTCCAAACCGGTTTCATGGCTGAACGAGTCACGCCTAAAATCGCTACTTCCGGTGCGTTCACAATCGGCGTAAAAGCCGTTCCGCCAATTCCGCCCAAACTCGAAATCGTGATACAACCGCCTTGCATATCTATCGGTTTTAATTCACCTTTTCGCGCTTTCGCACTGATTTCCGTCAATTCAGTCGATAACGCATATAAACCTTTTTGATCTACGTTGCGCAATACTGGAACTACCAAACCTTCGGGAGTATCGACTGCAATTCCAATATTAAAATATTTCTTTAAAATCAAGCGTTCACCGTCAGGTGATAAAGAACTATTAAAGCGCGGATATTGTTTTAAAGTTGCAACTAACGCTTTGATAATAAAGACTAATCCGGTCAATTTAATTGGTGCATTTTTGTCCGCATTTAATTGATTACGAAACGCCTCCATTTCGCTAATATCTGCTTCGTCGTGATAAGTTACCAACGGTAAATTCAACCATACTCGAGTTAAATGTTGTCCAGTTAAGCGTTTGATTTTACTTAATTTAACCTCTTCAATTTCGCCAAATTTAGCAAAATCTACCGTAGGAATCGGGGGAATTCCGGTATTAGTAGTATTTGTCGGAGCGATGCTTTCTGTGACGGTTAATCGCTGCTTGACATATTTTTGCACATCTTCTTTTAAAATCCGTCCTTTACGACCAGTTGCTTGCGTCAATAAAGTTAAATCTACGCCCAACTCCCGCGCAAATCGCCGAATTGCCGGACTCGCATGAATGAGTTTGTTAGAACTGACGATTTCTGTCACAGTGGTAGCAGGTTCTTCACTGACCGTCACAACGGCGGCTTCAGGTTTAGGATTTTCCATCGGTAGCGCAACTTCAACCGCTGGTGCAATCGGTTCTGGTGAAGCATTGGCAACGGTACTGATTTCGGTGTCAATCAGCGCAATTTCTGAACCTTCAGAAACTTTATCACCCACTTTAACGTGTAATTTTTTAAGAATACCTGAAACATTACAAGGCAATTCGATGCTGGCTTTATCGCTTTCTAATAGTAATAAAGTTTGATCTAAATCAATGTTATCGCCTTCTTGTACCAATACTTCAATCACTTCAACATTCGCAACGCCGCCAATATCTGGAACTTTAATTGTGTGTAAACTCATTTTTTTATCCTGAATTTGTTATCTATACCAAGGAGCTAGGGTTTCAGTGGCTAAACCATAACGGTGAATCGCGGTCGCTACTGTGGTCGGATCACAAGCACTTTGATCGGCTAAACTTTTCAAAGCGGCAACAGCGATATGATAGCGATCAACCTCAAAGAACCGGCGTAATTTTTCGCGCGTATCCGATCGTCCAAAACCATCAGTGCCTAACACCATATAATGTCCACGAATGTAAGGGCGAATTTGCTCTGCAAAAGCACGCACATAATCACTGGCGGCAATCACTGGATTTTTCGGATCAGATAAGCAAGCAGTCACATGAGGCATTTGTGCAGGTTCTAAAGGATGTAACCGATTCCAACGTTCACAAGCTTGACCATCACGAGCCAATTCAGTGAAACTTGGACAACTCCATACATCAGCTTCAATTCCCCAATCATCATGTAGTAATTTTGCCGCCGCTTCCACTTCGCGGAAAATCGTACCCGATCCTAACAATTGCGCCGTCGGTAAATCGCTGTCATTCCCGCGTTTAAAACAATACATGCCTTTTAAAATATCGGCTTCAATGCCGGCGGGCATTTGTGGATGAACATAATTTTCATTCATTACTGTAATGTAATAAAAGATATTTTCTTGTTCAACATACATTCGACGTAAACCATCTTGAATAATCACCGCTAATTCATAACTATAAGTCGGATCATATGATTTACAATTTGGCACTGTCGCTGAAAATACATGACTATGACCATCTTCATGTTGTAAACCTTCGCCGTTTAAAGTGGTTTTACCCGCCGTTCCACCGAGTAAAAACCCCCGAGTACATTGATCTGCGGCTGCCCAAATTAAATCTGCAACTCGTTGAAAGCCAAACATAGAATAGTAAATAAAGAATGGAATCATCGGCACGCCATGTGTCGAGTATGAAGTTCCCGCCGCAATCCAATCACATAATCCACCGGCTTCGTTAATTCCTTCTTGTAACACTTGACCGGTTTTGTCTTCTTTATAAAACATCAATTGATCCGCATCTTGTGGCGTATAAAGTTGCCCCACTTGCGACCAAATGCCTAATTGACGAAACATCCCTTCCATACCAAAAGTGCGAGATTCATCAGGCACAATTGGCACAATTCGGTTGCCGATTGCTTTGTCTTTCACCAAAATATTCAATAACCTGACAAATGCCATAGTGGTGGAAATTTCGCGATCTTGACCACTACCGTCGAGTAACGGTTTGAAACTGGCTAACTCGGGAATCGTTAAAGGATAAGCTTGGCGACGGCGTGAAGGTAAAAATCCGCCCAATTCAGCGCGTCGTTGCTGCATATATTGAAATTCTTTGGAGTCAGCAGCAAAAGACAAATATTCATAATGTTCAATCTGCTCATTAGTCAACGGTAATTCAAAACGATCACGGAATCGGCGCAAAGATTCAACACTCATTTTTTTCTGTTGATGAGTAATATTTTGTGCTTCACCGGATTGTCCCATGCCGTAGCCTTTAATGGTTTTGGCTAAAATAACAGTGGGTTGCCCCTGATGGTGAATCGCGGCATGGAAAGCAGCATACACTTTAACCACATCGTGACCACCCCGATTGAGTTCCCAAATATCCCGATCTGACCAATCGGCAACCATTGCTTTTAATTCAGGAGTATTGAAAAAATATTCGCGGACATATGCGCCATCTTTAGCTTTAAAAGTTTGATAATCACCATCAACACATTCAGTCATCCGTTTGACTAATAAGCCATTTTTGTCCCTAGCTAGTAAAGCATCCCACCGTTGTCCCCAAATCAGTTTAATCACATGCCAACCCGCACCGCGAAATTCACTTTCTAATTCTTGAATAATTTTGCCATTGCCGCGAACTGGACCATCTAATCGTTGTAAATTACAATTAACCACAAAAATTAAATTATCTAATTTTTCGCGTCCCGCCATGCCGATCGCGCCTAAAGATTCTGGTTCGTCAGTTTCACCATCGCCCAAAAATCCCCAAACTTTACGTCCAGTGGTATCCGCCAAGCCGCGATCGCGTAAATAATACATAAATCGTGCTTGATAAATCGCCATGATCGGACCTAATCCCATTGAAATCGTTGGGAATTGCCAAAAATCTGGCATTAGCCAAGGATGCGGATAAGAAGATAAACCATGCCCATCGACTTCTTGACGAAAATTATCCATTTGTTCTGTGGTAAATCGACCTTGCAGATACGCTCTGGCATAATCACCCGGTCCTGAATGACCTTGAGTATAAATTAAATCACCACCATGATGCTCGGAGGTAGAATGCCAAAAATGATTTTGTCCAACATCATACAAAGTGGCTGCCGAGGCAAAGCTGGCAATATGTCCGCCGACATTGGTATGTTTGTTAGCACGCAACACCATCATCATCGCATTCCAGCGTACATATGCCAAAATCCGATGTTCAATATCAATATTACCCGGATATTTCGGCTGTTGACTTGGACTGATAGTATTGATGTAAGCAGTGGTCGCACTAAACGGAATGTCTACGCCGGCTGCGCGACTGACAGCAACCAGTTGCTCAATCAAAAATCGAGCGCGGTCAGTGCCTTCGGTGGCTAACACAGCTTCTAAAGCCTCAATCCATTCTTGGGTTTCTTGAGGATCACGATCATCTTGTCCAGTCAGGGTCGAAAGTAAATTATTATTCATTGAAAAATCCTAAAGTATGCGAGTGGATTCGTAAAAAATGTGATTAAACAGCAATCAAACGTCAAGAATTATAGCAAAGTGAACTGTCAAAACCCATTTTGCCCACTTTAGCTTTAGTCGCTTTAAACAATAAATTTAAAAAGGTTTATATTGAGTTTATTAAAAGCGCAAATTTTGTTATTCTATAAGCCTATTTGATTTAAACCCTAAATAATTAAGCGATTTTTACCATGAATAGTCATTTTTTAACCGAAATTGAAATAAAAGAATTTAAATGTTTTCACGATTTTAAAGCATCCGGTTTTAAGCGGGTGAATTTAATTGGTGGGAAAAATAATATTGGCAAAACAGCGTTGATGGAGGCTATTTGGATTAACGTTCATTCCATTGACATAGAGACAATGATAAATGCTATATTTAATATTACATTTTTAAGAGATTTTTTGAATGTTAATAATTATGACGAAGAAAGATACTTAAATAATATTAAAATTTATACTTCTAATTCAAATGTATGTAGTAAAGGTTTTTTAATCGAAGACAAAGATGGCATAAAAGAATATATTTTTAATATTAATGGTGAAATAACAAGGGTAAATGCAAAAGAATTAAATATTAATAGTTATAAGAAAGTTTATAATATTAAATTTATTGGTAGCAAAATTGCAAATGATATTTATTTAAGAAATTTTTATGAAGTTATTCAAAAAAAAGATTTGGAGGATTTATTAAATAACTTTGTAAAAGAGTTTGATAGTGCTATTGAAACATTTAAAGTCATTGGAGTTAAACCACAATGCAAATCCAATGGCGAGTATCGTGATATTATTGAATTTGGTGACGGTTTAAAGCATTACATTTCTATTATTTGCGCTCTATATGTCTGTGAAAACGGCTATTTATTTATTGATGAAATAGACAACGGCATTTATTACGAACATTTTGATAGATTGTGGGAAATCATTTTAAAATTATCAAAGGAAACAAATTGCCAAGTATTTGCTACAACCCATTCAAAAGAAATGCTGGAATCGTTTGCGCGAGTTGCTAAAAAATTAGAGGAAAAGGATATTTCTTATACTCTATTGGTTAAAAGTAAACAGCAGGAAATTAAATCCATTACAGATGATTATGAAATGATATTAGATAACATTTCTGATGGTCGTGAATTGAGAGGTTAATAATGAGCAAGGTCGCTATTTTTTGTGAAGGTTCAACAGACATTATTTTTCTTAAAGAGTTTATTGAATATTTAGGTTTTAGAAAAGATGATGTTGAACCTTATATTATGAAAGGCAAATCCCATTTCTTTGAAGAGCATAAATATTATGACCGAGTAAAGCGTCAATTAGACAGCAATGCGATTAGACAAATACTATTTGTTGTCGATGCCGATACAATTGATAAAAATAATCCTAATCACAATGGTTTTGAAAACACTGAAAAAGAATTAAAAAATTTAATCGTTAAATTAGAATTTCAGAGCGTTAGTGATTATTACATCATGTGCCATCCTATAAATAAAAATGGCTATTTAGAATCTCTGATTCTTTCTACAATTGATAAACAAATAAGGCATTGCATTGAGTGCTTTTTAAATTGTTCGCAATTGACTTCTAAAGAAGACCATAAGGATATTGTTCATAAAATTTACAATAAACTTTATCCGAATGAACCTTATAATTTTGACCATTCCCATTTTGAAGAATTAAAAACTAAATTAATCAACCTTTTCAAATGACCCCAGAACAATTTAAAAACTACGCTGCAATCGCATTCCGCTTTGTCGGTAAGTTCTTGCCGATTTAGATACTTAATCTAGGTAATTAAAATGAATAACGAACTCAATATTACACAGCTAGATGTATTTCACTTTAATGATAATCAAATGAATTTTAATGATTTAGCACAATCAAATGGATTCATCTATTGGTATGCTTCTGATTATATGAAAATGCTAGGATATAAATCTTATCCTTCATTTAGAAAAGCGATAAATAAAGCTTTAACAACCTGTAAAACCATAGATATAGACACTACTGATAATTTTGAACAAATTAAAAGGATTGTTGATAATCAAGAAATTTCTGATTTTAAATTATCACGCTTTGCTTGCTATTTAGTTGCAATGAATGCTGATAATAAAAAAGTCGAAGTCGCTCGCGCCCAAGCTTTTTTTGCAGCATCGGCAGAAGCTATAAGACGTTATGTTGATAATAGTGAAGATGTTGAACGTGTACTAATTCGTGATGAAGTAACTGACCATGAAAAATCCCTCAGTAATACCGCAAAGTTAATAGGAGTAACAGATGATAAATATGCGTTATTTCAAAATGCGGGTTATCGTGGATTATATAATATGAATTATAAAAAATTATTAGAATATAAAGGGCTTACTTTAAAAAATAGAAGTCTTCTTGATTTTATGGGAAAAGATGAATTAGCAGCTAATTTATTTAGAATTACACAAACAGAGCTTAAACTTAAAAACGACAATATTCATGGAGATTCTCAAGCGCAGCAAACTGCCGAATTTGTAGGAAAACAAGTGAGGAAAAGTATGCTTGAAATCAGTGGAACAAAACCAGAAGACCTTGCATTGAAAGAAGACATAAAAAAAGTAAAAACCTCTCTGAAGCAAACTCATAAAGGTTTAAATAAATTGGACGAAAATAAATAAAGAAGCCAGCACAATGACCCCAGAACAATTTAAAACCTACGCCGCCCAAGGCTACAACCGCATTCCCCTGTGCCGCGAAATTCTCGCTGATTTAGACACGCCGTTAAGCGCGTATTTAAAATTGGCCGACGGCGCGTATTCCTACCTGTTTGAATCCGTGCATGGCGGCGAACAATGGGGACGCTATTCGATTATTGGCTTGCCCTGTAAAACGATTATTAAAATTTATGGCAATCAAATTGCTATCGAAATTAATGGCGAAATAAGCGAAAGTTTTTTCCATCCGCAACCATTACA
>JACCEE011288932.1_pt1 | contig 20037 bp, 24 predicted proteins | sample 7449931 | NCBI WGS metagenome assembly JACCEE01 (sample SAMN15323457, study PRJNA562643) | freshwater metagenome | isolation source: river surface water | place: USA:Blue River Watershed | collected 2017-08-19 | reverse complement strand
GGGCCGGGCACCTTCTACTATCCCAGCGGCACCATTCGTCCCCAGGTCTGGGAATACGGCGATTTCGTGCGCTGAGCGCCAGCGTCTGTCCACTGCCACGTTGGTAACCCGCTTCATCGCAAGGAACGACCATGGAACTGCAAGCGCTGCGCCGCGAATATCTCAAGGGCGAACTCGTTGACGCCGATCTGTCGGCCAATCCCCTCGATCTGTTTGCACGCTGGCTGCAGGATGCCATCGACACGGGGCTGCCCGATGCCAATGCCATGACCGTGGCCACCGTGGGCAAGGACGGGCAGCCCAGTCAGCGCATCGTGCTGCTCAAGGGCGTCGACGAGAAAGGCTTCACGTTCTTCACCAATTACGAGAGTCGCAAGTCACGCGAAATCGGTTGCAACGCGAAAGTGAGTCTGCACTTTCCCTGGCATGCCATCGAGCGGCAGGTGGAGATATCCGGCGTGGCCGAAAAGGTGAGTGCAGCGGAATCGCGGGAGTATTTCCTTGCGCGTCCGCGGGAAAGTCAGCTCGCTGCGTGGGCCTCCGCGCAGAGTCGACCGCTGGCGTCCAAGGACGTGTTGTTGCGGCAGTGGGAGGCGATCGGTCGCAAGTATCAGGAAGGCGAGATTCCCCTGCCGGAGTTCTGGGGCGGGTATCGCGTGCGGCCTCTGCAGATCGAATTCTGGCAAGGCGGAGCGCACCGGCTGCACGATCGTTACGAATACACCTTGCAGCCAGGCGAGCACTGGAAAGTGGAACGTCTGGCGCCTTGACTCACCGCCGAGGGTGGCGCTGCCCTGCACTGCAGCGCCGCGCCCGCAGTCGGCTCAGCTCTTCCAGGGCTTGAGCTTCTTCTCTACCAGCACCTTCTTCAGGCGCGCGTATTGCGGCAGGCCGTTCTTGTAGGGCGGATAGTCCTCGCCCTGGATCAACGGGGCGAAGTAGTCGCGTGCGGCCTGGGTGATGCCGAAGCCGTCGGCGCTGATGAAGCTGCGCGGCATGGTCTTCTCCACGTTCGCCACCTCTGAGAGTTTCGCTTCCCCCACGCTCCAGCTGTATTTCCTGCCGCTCTTGCGCACGATGGTGGGCATCACGGCATTCTTGCCCGCCAGGGCAAATTCCACCGCCGCCTTGCCCATGGCATAGGCCTGCTCCACGTCGGTGGCGGAGGCGATGTGGCGTGCGGCACGCTGCAGATAATCCGACACGGCCCAGTGGTACTTGTAACCCAGTTCCTTCTTCACCATCTCGGCCACGAAAGGTGCCACGCCGCCCAGTTGCGCATGCCCGAAGGCATCCTTGCCGCCAGCCTCGGCGAGGAAACTGCCGTCCTTGTTCTGCGCGCCTTCGGACACGACGATGGCGCAATAGCCATAAGCCTTCACACAGCTCTGCACTTTCTTGAGGAATTTCTTCTGGTCGAAGGCAATCTCGGGGAACAGGATGATGTGCGGGGCGTCCCCTTCCTGTTCGGCAGCCAGTCCGGCAGCGCCGGCGATCCAGCCCGCGTGGCGACCCATCACTTCCATCACGAACACTTTCGTGGAGCTTTCGCACATGGACGCGACATCGAGGCCGGCCTCGCGGATGGACACGGCGACATACTTGGCCACCGAGCCGAAGCCCGGGCAGTTGTCGGTGATGGGCAGGTCGTTGTCCACCGTCTTGGGCACGCCGATGCACTGGATGGGGAAGCCCATGCGGATGCTCAGCTGCGACACCTTGTTCGCGGTGTCCTGGGAGTCGCCCCCGCCGTTGTAGAGGAAATAACGAATGTTATGCGCCCTGAAGACTTCCATGAGGCGTTCGTATTCGGCCTGGTTTTCCTCGAAGCCCTTGAGCTTGTAGCGGCAGGACCCGAAGGCACCGGCCGGCGTATGACGCAAGGCCGCAATTGTGGCTGCCGATTCCTTGCTGGTGTCGATCAGCTCTTCACGCAGGGCACCGATGATGCCGTTGCGGCCCGCATAGACTTTGCCTATCCTGTCCTTGTGCTGCCGGGCGGTCTCGATGACGCCGCAGGCGCTGGCATTGATGACGGAAGTGACACCGCCCGACTGGGCATAAAAGAGATTGGCTTTGGCCATGGTGGAAACCTGCTCGGCAGATCGTTGAAGGAAGCCGCGATCTTACCCGGCCACCAAGGGCAAGGCAACGCAAGCCCCTCCTGCATGCCGGGTGCGCCCGGCCGGACACGCGAGAACACACTATGCGATTGACGATTGGACTGTCGGGTGCCAGTGGCCTGATCTATGGCATCCGGATGCTGGAAATCCTGAAGTGCGTGCCGGACGTGGAAACCCATCTGGTCATCTCGCAGAGCGCGAAGATGAACATCGCCATCGAGACACCCTGGGCGCTGGCCGATGTGCTGGCCCTGGCCGACGTGGTGCATCCCATCAACGACATGGCGGCGTCGATCGCCAGCGGGTCCTTCCGCACCGACGGCATGATCGTGGCGCCGTGTTCCATGAAGACGCTCTCGGGCATCGTGCATTCCTATGCCGACAATCTGCTGGTGCGCGCCGCCGACGTGGTGCTCAAGGAGCGTCGCCGGCTCGTGCTGATGCCGCGCGAATCCCCGCTGCATCTCGGGCACTGCGAGCTGCTGCTCAAGGCCTGCCAGCTCGGCGCCATCATCGCGCCGCCCATGCCCGCGCTGTACAACAATCCGCAGACCATCGACGACATCATCAATCACAGCGTCGGGCGGGTGCTCGACCTGTTCGACATCGACACTGGCATCGTGAAGCGCTGGGAAGGCGTGCGCAAGTCAGTCTGAGTGCGCGGCCTGCTGCAGAGTGTCGAGCAAGGCCACCAGGGCAGGGGTGAGTGTGACAGCTGACGCCTCGGCCACTGCGCGCAGATTGGCCGCAATGTCCTCCTGCTGCGCTGTCAGCGTGCGCGCTGGCTGGTCTGGCTGCCGCGTCAGCCAGCGCTCGCACAGCGACTCCATGATCTGCTGCTGCAATTGCTCGCTCTGCAGTTCCACTGCCTTGATACGCTCGCGCAACTGCGCACACGGCTGCGGTGGCAGCACGGCGGACGACTCGTTCGCGAGTGCCTGCTTCATCCAACTGCGGGCATGGCGCAGCGGACGCACCACCTCGCTGGCCCAGGGCCGAGTGAAGGCGAGCAGTTCGTCGAGCTGCTCGGGCGCAAGCGCTCCATGATGCCTGCCGTACCAATGGGCGAAGAGCAGCAGATTGACGTCGAGCTGGTGCTCGTTCTGCAGGCGCAGGCAGGTCTCGCTGACCTGCGGCAGGCGGTAGACGCGAACGGAAGAATTCCACAGGGATTCGGGCGACATGGCAGCCTTGCGCTGGTGCGGCGGGCAGGGGCGACAGTCGCGGATGTTACTGGAGGCACTATTCTGAGACAATCCGGGCCGGCTTCAGCGCGGCGCGGCATTCCCGCACGGCAGGTGCATCGACAGGCCCGACGAAGACTCCGACGACTACAGAGAACACTCAGCATGCATATCCACATCCTCGGCATCTGCGGCACCTTCATGGGCAGCCTGGCGGTGCTCGCCAAACAGCTCGGCCACACCGTGAGCGGTTCCGATGCCAATGTCTATCCACCCATGAGCACGCAGCTGGAGGCGCAGGGCATCACGCTGCAGCAGGGTTTCAGTGCCAGCCACCTGCAGCCTCACCCTGATCTTGTGGTCATCGGCAATGCCATGTCGCGCGGCAACCCGGCCGTGGAATACACGCTGGAGCAGGGGCTCGACTATTGTTCCGGGCCGCAGTGGCTGGCGCGCTTCGTGCTGCGCGGCCGCTGGGTCATGGCCGTGGCGGGCACCCACGGCAAGACCACCACCAGCGCGATGCTGGCGTGGATTCTGCGTGAAGTCGGCCTCAAGCCCGGCTATCTGATCGGCGGCGTGGCGCGCAATTTCCCCGCCTCTGCCGATCTGGGCGACTCGCCCTTCTTCGTCGTCGAGGCCGACGAATACGACAGCGCATTCTTCGACAAGCGTTCCAAGTTCGTGCACTACTCGCCGCGCACGGCCATTCTCAACAATCTGGAATTCGATCACGGCGACATCTTTCCCGACCTCGCCGCCATACAGCGCCAGTTCCACCATCTTGTTCGCATCATTCCCGGCAGTGGCCTCATTCTCTGGCCGCGTGACGACGCCAATCTTGCCGCCGTGCTGGCCCAGGGCTGCTGGAGTCAGCGGCAGGCGGTGGAGCTGCTGGCCAGCGACGCGAGCGTGCCGCCGCATGCAGACGAGGCGCTGGCCTGGTTCGTCCGGCCGCTGGCGGCTGACGGCAGTGCCTTCGAGCTGGGCAAGTGCAGCGGCGGTGTGGCGGGGCCTGCATTCGCCGTGCGCTGGCAGCTGAGCGGGCTGCACAATGTGCGCAATGCGCTGGCCGCCGTGGCCGCGGCGCACCATGCCGGCGTGGATATCGGGGTGGCCTGCGAGGCGCTGGCGAGTTTCGAGGGCGTGAAACGACGTCAGGAATTGCTGGGTGAGATCGACGGGGTGCGCGTGTTCGATGATTTTGCGCACCACCCCACGGCCATCGACACCACCCTCGGCGGACTGCGCGAGAAATTTCGCAGTGCCGGACGCACAGGGCGTCTGATCGCCGTCATCGAACCGCGTTCCAATACCATGAAGATGGGCACCCATCAGTCGGTGCTGGGCCAGGCCTGTCGTCACGCCGATCTCACGGTGTGGTTCGACGCCGGCACGGTGCAGCTCGACCTGGCGGCGGTGGTGGCGTCCAGCCCCATGCCGGCCCTGATCGCCAACAGTATTGATGCCCTGCTGCAGATACTGGTCGCGCAGGCGCGTGCCGGGGACGACATCGTGATCATGAGCAACGGCGGCTTCGGCGGCATTCATCAGCGGCTGCTGCAGGCGCTCGCCGCGCGCGGCGGCCAGTGAAATCCTCACGGAGTCTCCTGCATGACTGAATCCTTGGAAAATGTGTTTGATCAACCGACTTTCACCGAGAGCGCAGACAGCGGCGTGCTGCCCCTGTTCCCGCTCAAGTCGGTGCTGTTTCCCAAGGGGCGTCTGCCGCTGCAGATCTTCGAGCAGCGCTATCTGGACATGATTCGCCGTGCCATGCGTGCCGGCACCGGCTTTGGCATCTGCCTGCTGCGCGAGGGCGATGAAGTGGTGCGTCCCGGCACGCAGCAGCAAGTGCACCGAGTGGGCACCTTCGTGCAGATCGTCGACTGGGACCAGTTGCCCAACGGCCTGCTGGGGCTGACGGTGGAAGCGCGCTGCAAGTTCGAGGTGCTGGACTGTCGTGTCGAGAAGGATCAGCTGCTGGTGGGACACGTGGCACGCTGTGCCACCGACCACGTCGGTGAAGCGCCGGTGCCGGTGGGTGCCGACCATGAGGTGCTCGTCAGTTTGCTGGAGCAGCTCGTCAGCCATCCGGTGATCACGCGGCTCGACATGCAGATCAACTACCACGATGCCCGGGAACTGGGCTGGCGTCTGAGCGAGCTGATCCCCTTGCCGGCAGCCCAGAAACAGGCGCTGCTGGAGCTGCAGGACCCACTGCAGCGACTGCAGGACATCGAGACGGCACTGCACCGACTGATGGACGAGAACGCCTGAGCTGGTCTTGGGCCGGCGGCAGGCTCATAATGCGCCGCACGCACAACGCGTGACTGGGGGAGGAATGCAACATGCTGGAACAATGGCTTGCAACCGGAAACTGGACCAAGGAGCAATGGCTGATTGCCAGCATCCTGGCTTTCGTGGTGCTTGCCACGGTGGTGATGATCTGGCGCCTCTACACCATCTACAAGATGGCCAGCAGCAAGCGTGAGCGGCCGAACCTGCGAGTGGCCCGGCGGCTGCGGCGCTGATTCACGACGTGATCAGCAGCCGGTCGAGCACCACGGCGGAAATCGCGATGAACACCACCACGCCAGCCAGCCAGCCCATCAGTGCCAGCACGCGAAAGGGTTTTTCGCCGGGCGGATACAGCCCGGTCTGTTCGTACTGGCGCTCTTGCGGCGCGTTGTCCTGTGAGTCGCTCATGAAACGTCACCTGTCTTCGATGGATGTCTGAACTTGCCAAGGTATCGCCCACTGCCAGCTCTGAGCCTGTCACTGTGCCTGACAGTGCTGTGTCTGCTGTCGAGCCTCTTGTTGCCGGCCCAGGCGATTGTCATCCGGCATGATACTGGATACTCCCGACACGCGGCCAGCGAGGCGCAGTTTCCTGCCGTGTTCTGGCTGGAGCAGCGCTCGCAACGCAAGGTCTGCGTGGCCACACTGATCGATCCGCGTTGGGCGCTCACTGCCGCCCATTGCGTCGAGGAGACCGGTCTGCAGCGCCATATCGCGTCACAGGGCGAATATGTCGTGCAGATTGCCGGCTCACTGCAGGGCATCGACCATGTCGAAATGCACCCGGACTACCAGTTCCGCGATCATCCGCAACTGGCCGCCCGCGAAGTGGACATGGCACTTCTGCGCCTTGCCGGGCCGCTGGCCCTGCCACGTCCCGTGCCCCTCTACCGGGACAGTGACGAACAGGGCCGCGAAGTCACCCTGCTGGGCTGGGGCTATTTCGGACTGGGCACCACGGGCATCGAACATGACGATGGCCGCTTCCGCCTGGCACGCAATATAGTCACGGTGGCAGCGCAGCGTTTGCGTCTGAACTTCGACGACCCACGTCTTCCCGACAACGCTGCCGTCGAACTCGAGGGCGTTCCAGGCCTTGGCGACAGCGGCGGACCAGCTCTGCTGCAAACCACGCTGGGTTGGCAGCTCGCGGGCATCGCCGTGGGCGAAGTGGCCAGTCCCGCTGCCGCGGCCGGATCCGCCGGCATGCCGCCGGCCCAGGGCCTCTATGGTGCCGTCGGCATCTACGAACGCGTGTCCTCGCACCTCGCCTGGATCGAGTCAGTGCTGCTCACCACCGCCCCGGACGCCTCCGACTGAGCCTTGCCCTCGCGAGGGCAAAGTTTGCTACCATCGCGGCAGCGGGCCGCAAAGAGCACCTGCGAGGTGCCGATGTCGAGACAGACGCGGCCTGCCTGGACCAATCCGTCATTTCCCTATGGAGACCTTACGATGAGCCTCGCAGTCGGCGACAAGATTCCCGCAACAACTCTCAAGATCATGGGCGAGAAAGGCCCCACCGATATCACCACCGACGCCATTTTCGCCGGCAAGAAGGTCGTGCTGTTCGCAGTGCCGGGAGCCTTCACCCCTGGCTGCACCGTCACTCATCTTCCCGGCTATGTCGTGCTGGCCGATCAGATCAAGGCCAAGGGCGTGGATACCATCGTCTGCCTGTCAGTCAATGATGCCTTCGTCATGGACGCCTGGGGCAAGTCCCAGAATGCCGAAGAGATCCTGATGGTGGGTGACGGCAACGGCAGCTTCACCAAGGCCGTCGGTCTGGAGCTGGATGCCACCGGTTTCGGCATGGGTACGCGCAGCAAGCGCTACGCCATGATCGTCGACAACGGCGTGGTCACGCACCTGGCAGTGGAGCCGGCGGGCGGCATCGTCGAAAGCGCGGCCGACGCCATTCTCGCCAGACTGTAAACGCCTGCCTTTCCAGGAGCTCTGCCATGAAGACGGACTACATCGATTATCAGGATGGTGATGTCGCCCTCGAAGGGTATTTCGCCTGGGATGAGACTTGCAGCGAACCACGTCCGCTGGTGCTGGTTGCTCACGACTGGAGCGGGCGGCGCGAGTTCGCCTGCGGCGCTGCCGAACGCATGGTGGAGCTGGGCTGGTGCGGTTTCGCCGTCGACATCTATGGCAAGGGCGTGTTCGGCCGCGATGGTGACACCGCCGGCAATGCAGCGTTGATGACGCCTTACGCCAGTGATCGTGCGCTGCTGCGGCGGCGCATGCATGCGGCACTGGCCGCAGGGCGCCAGTTGCCCCATGTGGACGCCGAGCGCATTGCCGCCATTGGTTACTGCTTCGGTGGCATGGCGGTGCTGGAGCTGGCCCGCTCAGGCGCCGATGTGGAAGGGGTGGTCAGCATTCACGGGTTGCTCGGCGCCGGTGCTCAGCCCGCCGAGCGCATCCGCGCCCGGCTGCTGTGTCTGCACGGGCACGACGATCCCATGGGCCCGCCTTCCCAGGTGCAGGTCTTCCAGCAGGAGATGAGCGATGCCGGCGCAGACTGGCAGGTGCATGTCTATGGCGGGACGCAGCATGCGTTCACCAATCCTGCGGCGCACGACCAGGTTCTGGGAACGGTCTACAACGATCTGGCCAATGCCCGTGCTCAGCGCGCCGTGGCCGATTTCCTGCAGGAAGTCTTCGCCTAGGCGGGCACAGCATGCACGTTGCCGGCTCTTCCACCTGCGTCTCTCCAGCCTGTCCGCAAGGGGACGCGTGTCCCATGCAGGCAGAGCTGGTCAGACTGCGCAGCGAGCTGGAGAGCTTGCGCGCCCTCGTGCATACCGACGAACTCACGGGACTCTTCAATTACCGGCATTTCGCCCAGGCGCTCGATCTCGAGATGGAGCGCTCTCGACGCTCCGGAAAGTCCATGGCCCTGCTGATGATCGATCTGGATCACTTCAAGCGCTTCAACGACACCTGGGGGCACGAGGCCGGCAACATGGCGCTTCGCCATGTGGCGCGCCTGATCCAGAACACTGTGCGACGCCTGGACATTCCCTGTCGCTATGGCGGCGAGGAGTTTGCCATCATTCTGCCGGACACCTCGCTGCACGCCGCCTGTGTGCTGGCTGAGCGCCTGCGTACCGTGGTGACGGGAACGCCGGTGCACTGGGAGGGCAACACGCTCGCGCTTAGTTGCAGCATCGGTGTCGATGTCCACACGGCAGCCGATCGCGACGATGCCAGTGGCTTCGTGCGCCGCGCCGATGCCTGGTTGCTGCAGGCCAAGACGCAGGGCCGCAATCGCGTCTGTCATCCTGTGGAGAGCCCGGCGACGCATGTCGAGAGCGATGAGCGCGACATGCTTCTGCACGGCGATTGAGAATCCGCCTCAGTGGCGCGCAATTTCCTGTGCCAGATGGTACAGAATCGTGGCGGTAGCCCCCCATATCCGATAACCGTCGTAGTGCATCTGCAGCAGCTCCCGGTCCCCTTCCGGTGTCGAGACCTGCACGCGTTCGAAGCTGCTGACATTCAGCGCCAGCTGCAGCGGAACGCGAAAGAGGTGTGCCACTTCGTGAGGCGAGGGTGAAAGCGGCGTGTCGTCGGCGATCAAGCCCACGATGGGCGTCACGCAATAGCCAGAGGACATCAGCAGATCGCCCAGGCTCCCCAGCACCGTGACTGCACAAGGGGGCAGGCCTATCTCTTCCTGGCTTTCACGCAGCGCTGTGTGAATGCTGGATTCATCCACCGCATCGCGCCGCCCTCCGGGGAAGCTGACTTGCCCCGGGTGGCTGCTCAGCTGCTCGGTGCGCTGGGTGAGCACCACCGCATAACGGCCTTCATGATGCACGATGGGGATCAGCACGGCCGCCGGCCGCAGACTGCCCGCCGGGAAGGCGTCAGAGTGCATCAGACGATCGATGCGCGGGTCGGCGTGGGGGATGGGCTTCAGCGCGGTGCCGGTGCCCTGCGCGAAATAGCGCAACAGGCTTTGCAGAGGGGAGTCAGCGTTCTCGCGCAAGCTCATGGCATTTCCTGAATGGCGTTTCTGCCGGGATTATAAGCAGAAATGCCCGCCCCGACAGTGTCGGGACGGGCATCGGTCTTCAGCGCTGGGTCAGTGCCGGGAGCTCTGGCTCAGTTGAAGCGCCAGTTCACGGACACGAATGCACGCAGCGGCTCGCCAGTGAAGTAGCGGTCACGCCCGAAGGCAAAGTCCGCCCGCTCGGCATACATCTCGTCGGTCAGGTTGAGAAGATTCGCCGCGAAGGTCAGGTCGGACGTGGCCTGCCAGCGCGCACGCAGGTTGAGCAGGTCGTGACCTTCGTAGCGGTTCAGGTTCTCGGGGTTGCTGTAGTAAGCCCCGGAGTTCACCCACTCGAGTTCGGCGAAGAGCGTGGGCGTGGCCTGCCATTGCAGCTGCACGCTGCCGAAGCGGCGCGGTGCGGTGTCCACATCGTTGCCATTGATGTTCACGCCGCCGGAGAACTCATCGTTCTCGTAGGTGTGACGGGCGAAGTTGTAGGCACCGGCAAGACGCAGAGATTCGGTCAGCTCGTAGGCGCCGCTGAGCTCCAGGCCACGGTGCTTCGTGTGGCTGTTGTTCAGATTGATGCGAGCGCTGTCGGTGATGATCTCGTTGTCCTTGTCCATGTAATAAGCGGTGATCTGGTACTGCCAGGCATTGGCCGCGCCTTCCAGACCCAGCTCGTAGCTGTCGATCTCGACGGAATCCAGATCAGCCACGCTCTGCGTGTTCTGCAGACGGTACAACTCGGTGGCCTGAGGGGCCCGGTAGCCCTTGTTCACGCGCAGCTGGGCATTGTGGGTGTCGTTGATCTGGTAGCGGATGCCGAGCTTGGGAGCCCAGTTCGCGAAGGTGTCGCTGCGATCGGCAGGACGGTTGTAGCGACAGCCGCCGAAACCGCAGGCCACGCCGTTGTCCTTGGTACGACCGGTCAACATGCGGTTGTCGTAGTCGTATTCCATGCGCTCGTAGCGCAGGCCCAGGGAGACGTCGAAACCGTTGTCCCAATAATGCTCCATGTGCACGAACGGGGCCAGCTGGGTGGCGTCCACATCGTAATCATAGTGCTTGCCGACAGGCGTCTGGGCGACCAGTGCCGGTGCACCCACTGTCGGGAAACGCTGCTCCTGCAGCAGGCTGCCTTCGGTGGCTTCGACGTCCATGCCGAAGGAGATCATGGTGTCTTCGCTCAGGTCCTTGTAGCTGCCGAACTGCAGGCCAAGGCTGCTGTGCTGATTGTCCTCGGTGGGCAGACCGGGCAGGAAGTGCTGGATGAAGTTGAGGTCGGCCTTGCGGTAGTAAGGTGTGGCCACGATTTCCCAGCCGTTGTCGAACTCCTTGCTCACGCTGGTCCACGCCCGCATGCTCTTGCTGTCGCGGTAGGCTTCGGGGTTGGGGTTGGTGTCCCACAATGCCTTGTTCTTGTAGTTGTCCTTGCCTTCGACGTAGCCGGCTGTCTCCTGATTCAGGTTGGTCACAGTGAAGCCGCCGTCCAGGGCATAGCCACCGGCCGTGGTGTACTGGTAACGCCAGGACAGTTTCTGCTGATCGTAGCCGCTGTCGTCGCGGAAGCCTTCCTCACGCGTGCCATTGGCCAGGATCATGTGCTTGAAGTTGCCGTAGTCATTGCCGATCGTGAAGTTCGCGCGCTTGGTGCCGCGCGGACCGGCCTCGAGCATGACATCGCCGCCATCACGCGGATTGGGCAGGACCACATTGATCATGCCGTGCACGGCATTGGAGCCGTAATAGGCCGTGGCTGGTCCACGAATGACTTCGATGCGCTCGGCATTCTCGCTGTTGGCATCGAACAGTTCATTCACGTTGCAGAAACCCGCCGCACGCAGGGGAATGCCCTGCTCCGCCAGCAGGAAGGCGCCACACGCGCCGGCTCCCGTCAATACGGGGGAGCGGATGGAGGTGAGGCTTTCCTGGCCGTTGTTGCGGTTGATGTTCACGCCGGCGAGCCGGTTGGCGGCCTCCTGGATGTGCTGGTGCGAAATCAGACGCAGTTCTTCCGCCGACATGACGGCAACACTGGCATTCGCGGTAGCCAGTGACTCAGGGCGACGCGTGGAGGAAATCACCATGATCTCTTCGATTTCGGCGCTGGTGCCGCCGGACTGGGCCATGGCTCCCGGGCTGCTGAGGGCGGCCAGGCCGACGGCGCAGGACAATCCGAGAAGGCGCGGTGCAACACCGTGCCACGTGGTAGTGGGCTTGCTGAGTACTCTCTGCTTGTTCACGTTGCTGTGACTCCCTTGTAGTTGGGTTTTCTTGAAGCCGGGGCACTATAGCACAGAAGATTTTGAGTGCCCTCCCGGGCGACTGTGACAGTTGGTGCCACAGGCCCCGTCTTTCAAGGGGGAGAGCGAGGTGCCCGGTGTGCTCTTCAGGCTTTCCCCGGCTGGCTGTTTGCTGAATAATGCCCTCCGGAAAATTCATTCAATCACCCGTCAGGACCACGACATGACAGCAGCAATCGGCAAGCACTCCGTAGTAGAAATCCATTACACCCTCAAGAACGCAGAAGGGGAGGTGCTCGACACGTCCGCCGACGGTGAACCGCTGATGTATCTGCATGGCTCTCATGGCCTGATCCAGGGGCTGGAAAACGAATTGCTGGGCAAGAAGGTCGGGGATTCCTTCAAGGCTGTGATTCCGCCCGAGCTGGCCTATGGCGAGGTCGACCCTGACCTGATTCACAGTATCGACAAGTCCATGTTCCGCGGCGTCGATCATATCGAGCCGGGCATGGTGTTCACCGCCCAGGGCGAGCACGGTCACCAGCACATCACCGTCAAGGCGGTGGACGGCGACAAGGTCACCATCGACGGCAATCATGAAATGGCCGGCCAGACGCTGTATTTCGACGTGGAAGTCGTCAGCATTCGTGACGCCACCGAAGAAGAGATCGACCACGGGCACGTGCATGCCCATGGCGACCATCACCACCACTGAGTCTCAAGGCCCCACTCGCGTCCAATGCCCGTTTGGCGGTAACCGCCGGACGGCGCATTGAAATCCATGCCCGCCCCGTTGCTGTGCACCATGCCGGTACGCAGTCGACGGGCCACGCGGCGGGCACGTTCGAACTCTCCCCAGTCCTGCCCCGACAGCCCATGGTCGCTGTCTTTCGCGATGGCCACCGCCTCGTCTTCATCCCGATACGTCAGCATTCACAGAACAGGTCCGAAGTTTTCTTCGCGGGCGATGCTCATGGGGGGGGCTCTCCGTCGCCAGTTGGGCCGCAGCATACCTGCATTTTCCCCGGCCTTAGGGTATGTTTGGCCCCGCCATTCGCAGCAAGGAACCTGACGATGCTGAAAATCACCCGTACCCTTGGCCGTGCGCTCGCGGGCTATCTGAGCAAGCCGCGACCGGACTATCAGCAGCATGACACCACGCCCATCGATCGCATCCTGCAGGTGATCGAGCCAGGCGACATCCTGCTTGTGGACGGCAATAGCCGCATCAGCACGGCCATCAAGTACCTCACACAGTCCACATGGTCACACGCGTGTCTGTACGTGGGGGCCGTCGACAAGTCGGCGGACATGCCTAGTCTGGTCGAGGCTGATCTGACCGAAGGGGTGACCCTGGTCCCGCTCAACAAGTACGCGAAATACAATGTGCGGATCTGTCGCCCTGTGGGGCTGACCGAGAGTGAGAAGCGGCGTCTGCTGCGCTTCGTGGAAGACCGGCTGGGCTATCGCTATGACCTGAAAAACATCATCGACCTGATGCGCTACCTGATTCAGAACCCCGCGGTGCCGACACGGTATCGCCGGCAGTTGCTGAGTCTGGGGAGCGGGGAACCCACCCGGGCGATCTGCTCGACGCTGATCGCCCAGGCGTTCCAGTCCATCGACTACCCGATCCTGCCGAAGCTGAACCGGACAGAGGCATCAGGGGAGCGGCAATTCGAACACCGCCACCACACGCACTACGTGCCCCGCGACTTCGATCTCTCGCCCTATTTCCGCGTGGTCAAGCCGACGCTGGAACTGGACTTCGACTTCCATCGCCTGAGCTGGAAGCACAAGCTCAGCGCTGATACCACGGTTGCTTGACCAGCAGGGCCGGGTCCACGCCCGGCTTGGGCACCATTTTCTGTGTGCGGCCGAACTGATTGTCGCCGCCGTACAGGTTCAACTCCGAATCCACCGTGAAGGCATGCACCTCCAGGAAACCGGTCGGGCCCTCACGTTCAACGAGCCAGGAGTACTGGCGCTCCCCGTTGAAATCCAGCTTCACGAAGCGCAGGGGGTTGAGGTCGGTGATCCACAGGGAGTCGTCGTTCACGATGATGTCCAGCGGCAGGCTGAAGCCATCCCAGGTGTCCACGTGCTCGATCACGGCAGGATCGTCCGTCAGGCGGAAGGTGTTGATGCGGCCGCCGGAGCGATCCAGGGCATAGATCATGTTGTTCGGGCCGGCCGCTACGGAGTGCACTCCGTTGAACTGACCGGGCTCGGTGCCGAAGCCGCCGAACTCGCCGATGTACTTCGCGTCCTTGTCCAGGATCACGACGCGGTGATTGTCCAGGCCATCGGCTACCAGCACGCGGCCGTCAGGCAGGAAGGCGACATCCTGAGGGCGGCCGAAGTGGGTTTCGTCCCAGCCCGGCACGCCTTTCTCGCCCAGGGTCATGAGCAGTTCACTGCCGTCGTTGCTGAACACGTAGATGGTGTGGAAGGTCTCGTTGATCACCCAGACGCGCTTTTCCGGGTCGTAGGGGCTGATGCGCAGGCGGTGCGGGCCGGGGCCGTCGGAGTCGGCGCACAGCACATCCCACTGGTTCCAGTTCTCGACGACATTGCCGTCGCCATCCAGCGCATAAAGACAGTTGCGCCAGGTGCGCAGTTCGGTGGCCGTCAGCACGTTGATGCCGATGGAACCGGCATAGCCGGCGTACTCGGGCGGGATTGGCTGGGGCAGGCGGGCCTCGCCGCGCATGGCCACCAGGATGCGGTCGGGCGATTCGGCGAACACGCCTGAATTGCCGCCGAAGGCATAGCCGGGCTCCTGGAAGGGCTTGTGCCAGGCGGGGATGATGTCATAGGGGCTGGGGCCCACCGGGCCGAGGATGACTTCATTCTGGGCGATGGCAGTGGCAACGGGCAGAGCAGCAGCGCTGGCAAGCACCGCTGTGGCGAGCAGCGAGCGTAGAGTCTTGTTCATTCTTGTTGTTCTCACGTGGTCGATGACGGGACGTCCGGCCCAGTATACCCATCGGTTAAGGCGCTGCCAGCAAAACTTCGTCGCGATGGCACTGAGCCTGCTCTGTCCAGCGCAGGATCTGCAGCTCGCCGTTGTGGCCCTCCACCATGGCCGTGCAGCTCTCCACCCAGTCGCCGGTGTTGCAGTAAAGCGTGTCGCCGAAGCGGGCGATCTCGGCCTTGTGAATATGGCCGCACACCACGCCCTGCACCTTCTGCGTCCGCGCCGAATTGACCACGGCCTCCTCGAAGCGCCCGATGTAGCTCATCACGTTCTTGACCTTGTGCTTGAGGTGCGCGGCGATGGACCAGTAGGGCAGGCCCAGCAGTGAGCGCAGGAAATTGATCAGTCGGTTCAGGCGCAGCAGGTGTCCGTACATGGTGCTGCCGACCTTGGACAGCCAGGGACTGCACTGCACGATGGCATCGAACTGGTCGCCATGCAGCACCAGCAGCCGGCGGCCGTCGGCGGTTTCGTGCACGGCGGTGTCGCACACTTCAATGTTGTCGAAGCGGTGTCCGCAGTAGTGGCGGGCGCTCTCGTCGTGGTTGCCCGGGGTGTAGACCACTCGCGTGCCGGCAGCGGCCTTGCGCAGGATGGCATTGACCACCTGCTGGTGTGACGCAGGCCAGTAGGATTTCTTCTTCATTTCCCAGCCATCGAAGATGTCTCCCACCAGATACAGCGTGTCGGACTCGGTGGCATTGAGAAAATCGAGGAGGAAGTCGGCCTGGCAGCCCTTGAATCCCAGATGGATGTCGGAGAGGAAGATGGTGCGGTAGCGCAGGGGATGATGCAGGGGGCGAGTCTTTGCAATAACGCTCATTCCAGTCACCTCGATGGCCAGTTTGCGCAGCAGTGTGAGGGCTGTGGATGACGCGAATGTGAATGGCGCGTGGCAATTTGGTGACCTCTAGCGCGGCCACGTGCTCCAGGGTGTCTGCATCAAGGCCTGATTGGAATAGCGCAGGTCTGCGCTGACGTCCTCGGCGGCCCAGTCCGGCAGCACGACGCGCTGCTGCTCGTCGGCCAGTTCCAGCTCCGCCAGCAGCAGGCCGGCATTGGCGCCGGCGAACACGTCCAGCTCCCAGCGCTCGCCGGCATGCAGGAGCTCGTGGCGGGTCTTGTCGATGACGCCGCCCTGGCACAGCTCGCTCAGCATGGCCTCGGCATCGGCCACGGGAATCTCGTATTCGAACTCGCTGCGGCGGATGCCGGAGGTGGGGCCTTTCAGCGTGAGCCAGGCGCGATCGCCGCGCAGTCGCACCCGCACGGTCACGCGATTGAGCGTCGGGACATAGCCCTGCACGATGCGCTCGCCCGGCGGCAGCGGCGGCAGGCGGTCGGCGTGGACCAGGAACTTGCGTTCGATCTCGATGCCCACTGCGCCTCAGTCTCCGAGCAGGCGCTGCAGCTGCCGGCGCAGCTGGGAGTTTTCCTGCTGCAACTGTTCGCGCTCGTGCAGCAGATCGACCACCAGCGCCACGGCCTCCCAGTCCAGGTGCAGGTCACGCTGCAGGCGCAGGGCACGCCGCGCCGTGCTCAACATGTGCAGGTCGAACTCCCAGGTGTCGGGCGAGTCGCCGGCGGGTTCGACGATGCCCAGAGCGACGATCGTGATGACCTCCGTGGCCGGCATGCCCAGGGCGTGGCAGGCCTCATGCAGGTACAGGCTGGCGGAACTCTCTGTCTGCATCTCAGACCTCCCAGTGCTTGCGTGGATTGAAGGCGGCGGCGCCGGCCAGCTCCTGCCACAGACGTTTCGCTTCAGCGGTGCCGCTGGCGGGCATCTCGATGCGCAGGATGGCGTAGAGATCGCCGGCCCCGGTGCGGGTGCGCAGGCCCTTGCCCTTGATGCGCAGGCGCTGGCCGTTCTGGCTGTCCGGCGCGACGGTCAGCGTGATCCTTCCCGTCAGCGTCGGCAGCGTGATGCGGGCGCCCAGGGCCGCCTCCCAGGGTGTCACCGGCACCGTGATGCTCAGATCATGGCCGGTGACATCGAACAGGGGGTGCGGCACCAGCCGGATGTGCAGGTAGAGATCGCCCGGCTGGCCATTGCCGAAACCCGGCCCGCCCTGGCCCTTGAGGCGAATGCGATCGCCGTCGGCCACGCCGGGCGGCAGCTTCACGTTCAGGGTCTTGCGGATGTCCGCCAGACGGCCGTGCTCGCCGTAGTGCGGCATGTTGTATTCCAGCGGTCGTGGCTCGTCGGAGAAGGTGTCCTCCAGAAACAGGGGCATTTCCACATCGATGTCGCGACCTCGGCTGGAGGTGAAGTCCTCGCTGCTCTGGAAGCCATGGGCCCCGCCACGGCGGCCGGCGCCGAAGATGCTTTCGAAGAAGTCCGAGAAATCCCCGTGCCCCCCTGCACTGCCGCCCTGCCAGCCGGGGGGTGGCTCGAAGCGCTGACCGGCGCTGCCGTACTGGCGCAGCTGGTCGTATTCGGCGCGCTTCTTGTCGTCGGACAGCACTTCGTAGGCCTCGGCCACATCCTTGAACTGTTTCTCGGCTTCCTTCTCGGTGCTGACATCCGGGTGGTACTTGCGGGCGAGTCGGCGATAGGCCGTCTTGATGGTCTTGAGGTCGGCGTCTGCGGCGACGCCCAGAATCTTGTAGTAGTCCTTGAATTCCATGCGATAACCCTGACTCTGTGCGACAGGAGCGACGGCAGCTCGACGTCGATCATGCCCTGTGGCACCCGGTCGGTGCCTTGATCTGACGCAAACGACAACAGCTGCGCCGGGCGGCTTGCGCCATTGCCGCGTTGGTGGTCTGATGCCGCCGACACCGGGGCGTGCGGGCCGCCGGCTGCAACGTAGCCGGAGTGTGCAGCGGCCTGCCGGTGGCGTCAATTGCGGCCGCCCCGGCAGGGTAAACCCTGCAGCAGGCCCTGCGTTGAGACGCAGGCATCCGTCGACAAAGGGGGTGAACACATATGTACAGACTGATGGCAGTGCTGGCCCTGTGTCTGTCGCTCGGCAATGCCGCCTGGGCTCAGGCGGTGGAGGCTGTCACGCCCGCCAAGCCCGACACGCCGAGCGCGACGCTGATGCCGCAGGCACACAGCGACGGGACGCCGGCTGTCGTGGATGCCGAGGATGCGCCGGCACCTGACCCGGAAGCCGCGGCGCAACGTGCCCGTGAACTCAGCGCCGCCCTGCAGGACTTCGAGGCAGCGCTGGTGGCACTGGAGAGCGAGCGCGGGCCCTACGACATGGGGCTGATCGAGGTGCTGAACGACTATGCCGCCCTGCACGTCGAACTCGGGCAGCACGATCAGGCAGCCCAGCTGCAGGAGCGTGCCCTGTCCATCACCCGCATTAGTCATGGACTGCACAGCCCGCAACAACTCAGCATCCTGCAGGCACTCATCGACGCCCACATGGCCGCCGGCCACTGGGAGCTCGCCGATGATCGTGCCCACCTTGCCTTCTACCTGCAGAAGCGGCTTCACCCCGCCGATTCCCCCGAATACATCCGTGCGCTGCTGGCCTATGGTCGCTTCAAGCAGGAGGTCTTTGCCGGCAACCGCCTGAGTCGCTCCTCGCTCGCCAGCATCCGCGATATCGAGGCACTGCAGGCACTTTACACCGAGGCGCTGGCCATGCCGACTGTTCCCGACGCAGCCGCCGCAGCCACTGGCACGCCCGCGCCGCTGCCTCGCACGCTCGATGCCACTGAACGCTTCGAGCTGCTGCACGCCCGCGCTGTCACCGAGTTCCAGCTGGCCCAGTTCGCCATGCACGATGTGCCGCTGGGGCTCAATCGGCCCGTCGAACGCTACATCAACGATTTCGTCTGCCAGGACGTGGTCGGGCCCACCGGGCAGGTGGTGCAGCAGTGCGGCACCGTGCGGCGCGAGAATCCGGCCTGGCGCGACTGGGAAATGCAGCGGCAGATGCACGGGGATCGCATCCGCTCGGCCGTGAATGCGCTGGATGACTCCGTGCGCCAGGCGCAGGCGGTGCTGGAGGCGACCCCCGCGCTCAGCGCAGGCGAGCAGGCCAGTGCGCCCGGCCGCCTGCAGGAACTGCTGGCCATGCAGGAGCGCACCCAGCGGGATTACCGGCGCAGTCGCCTGGACTGGTAGCGCGACGTGGCGCTGCCTATAATCGCCGCCCCTGACACTTTGCAGTCGAGCATTCATCCTGGACGCTTTCCTCGTTTCCACCGGCGTCGTCGCCCTCGCCGAAATCGGCGACAAGACCCAGTTGCTGGGCTTCATCCTGGCCTCGCGCTTTCGTCGGCCCGTGCCCATCATCCTGGGCATCCTGGTGGCGACCATTCTCAATCATGGTGTGGCCGGCGCCCTGGGCGCCTGGATCACCCAGCTGCTGGAGCCGCAGACGCTGCGCTGGATTCTGGGACTGTCCTTCCTGGCCATGGCGGGCTGGACCCTGATTCCCGACAAGTTCGACGAGAACGACGCGAAGCTCGCCCGGGCCGGCGTCTTCATGGCCACCTTCATCGCCTTCTTCCTGGCCGAGATGGGCGACAAGACCCAGGTGGCGACGGTGGCGCTGGCCGCCAGCTATGCCGCGCTTTTGCCCGTGGTGCTGGGCACGACGCTGGGCATGATGATCGCCAATGTGCCCGCCGTGCTGCTGGGCAACCGCATCGCCGATCGCATTCCCGTGCGGGCCGTGCACGCCTTGGCGGCGCTGATCTTCGCGGTGCTGGGTGTGGCGGTGCTGCTGGGTGCCGGGTCGCTTTGACGCGGCCGCTGTCGGCAAATCTGACACAATCCGGGCAATCCGCGGCAATGCGCTGATGTCTCGGCCGCGTGCTTGCCGCTGCGGAAGTCGCTGTGACAGAATGCCGCCGTCGCCTGCCACCACCTGCACCTGCTGCCATCACGCCATCCGGGGTTTCCCATGTCCAAGAAGAGTCTGACCATCATTGCCGCAATCGCCGTCGTCGGCCTGCTGTTCCTGGTCTATCTGGCGGCCACCTTTGAGAGCCCCGAAGGCACGCGCACCGTCGAGATCGCACCGCCGGTGCCGGCCACGCCCGCACCGGTCGAGCGCGTGATTGCGCCGGCCCCCACCGTGGCCCGCGTCACCGAGAACGCCACACCGCCCCCGGTGGTGGAACTGGTGGAAGCCACGCCCACGCCCGCGGCGGAACCGGCGGTCGATCTGCCCGGTCTGAACGAGAGCGACGAGTTCGTGCTGTCGCGCCTGGGCGCCCTCGAGACCGG
>JACCEE010037567.1_pt1 | contig 20042 bp, 15 predicted proteins | sample 7449931 | NCBI WGS metagenome assembly JACCEE01 (sample SAMN15323457, study PRJNA562643) | freshwater metagenome | isolation source: river surface water | place: USA:Blue River Watershed | collected 2017-08-19 | reverse complement strand
GATCAAATCAAAGATGTCACCACCCTCACCTGTTGCACGGTCAGTCCACAGTCCAGCCTTGGAGCCTGAGAGCACCAACTCCAAACTGTCACCCGGCCCACCCATCACATCACCCACCAAATACTTGGTGTTGCGTCGTTTGCCTGCGGGCCATATCTCAGTGATGAGCACGCTCAACCGTTCAAGTAAGGCTTGTCGAATGTCATCCTTTTCTCGTGCACTGTCTGTTTTGGCTGCGTTGGACTTGCGAAACGCATCTTGCGCAGGATCGTTGAAGTCAAGCATGTGCAGCCTCACTTCCTTGAACTTGTCGTGAGGCCTGCGTTGCAAATTGCTCTTGAGCCTCTTTTGCTTGCGATGCCAATAACTCTCCAAGTTGTGCATGCCACACGCGCAATTCAGCCAAGCGATAGCGCACCAGCTTGTTGATGTAGTAATGCGGGATCTGGAGCTTCTTACGCTTGTAGGGATTGCGGAAAAAGTAAAACGGCAGATTGAACGCAACAGCAGCTTGCTCGGACGAGAGCATGGTCTCGAAAGTGTTTGTGTTGCCCTGTGGATTTCGGTTTATTTGATTTGTCATGGCAAGAGTTCTCCCTGCTGACCATTCGCATAGTCAGCATCAGGTTTGAAAAATTGAAAAGACGCAGCAGCTAGTGCTGCGTTTGGGTGGCTTGTCTAACCGTAGGCCCCTTGGCCAAGCATTCGCAAAGGCGGGTACTTGCCTGCCTCATGCGCTTGCACCATCGCTTCGACGTAAGTGGTAACCACCGCGTTGATCAAGAGCAGCGCCTCCTCTTGCGAATACGTACTCAACGCGCGATCCATGCCCACTTCGTTCGCTGCTTCACCCAAAGGCTTGAGACAACGATGCATAGCGGCCATCTCGGCTTCGGAAGGATCAATCACTTCGCCCTCCTTCACTGTGATGCATGCATCCCCACGGTAGAGCAAGCGCACGCCTACTTCGTAGAGTTTGTGAAAACACCGCTGGCAGCGCTGCGAACAAAACACCCAATCGACGGGATAGCGTGCTGCACGCCCCACAGAAAAACGAATGTCCGCATGACCGAAGCCTCTGGCCTCTCTTGCACAAACCCAACATTTCATGACCGCGCGTTTGCTCCCCATGCTTCAGCGCTTTACTCACTGCGCCCATGAAGGACGTCCTTGCGTGCTGGGCACACGCGTTTGAGTGGAGTAAACCGTGGGTGGGTAGTTCGATGGCGGCAAGTTAGCTGGTGGCACGTGCGACACAGGGACAGCCGCAGCGGGAGCACCACCGTTTGAGCCACCCTGCCCTGTTGCTTGGGCCTTGGCCAAGATCAGATCGGCATAGTCTTTGTGATCGGGCTCAATGACCATGCGGATGATGTTGCGCAACTCACCTTTGCCGTCTTTTTCGACACCGATGCGCGCGGGAAACTCGACACCGTCTAAGTCTGCAAAGCTGCGAATTTGACGAGCATGCGCAGCCTCTGGCGAGTTGTCATCCGGGTAGATGTTGCGAGAGCTATTGAGCACCGCTTTGATAAAGCTGCGCCCCATCTGCCCCCAAGTCGGTCCCTTGTTGGAGTGCAAGCCCACATTGCTCCAGATCTTGCGCTTCGCGAATTGGCCTTGCAGCACGACAAATTCGCAGGACAGGAAAACCGCACCTGTTTCATGTGAAGCAGTTGCATAGCCTGCCGTCCATCCGCGATCGGGTTCGTCATAGCCACCGGGCTTGATGGTCATGCGCACCACGGCTTGGGTTCCTTTGGGGATCAGATCAAAACCACTTTGTTGGGCTTCGGCGTCGTTGAAATCGTTCCAGCTGCTGGGAGCGTTTGAGGCGTGTTGTTCTTGGTACATGTGTAAATCCAATGAATGTGTGAATGAGGGGCAGATTCAGAGCTGGACTTCGCCGACCCAACGAATCTTGAATTGAGGCTCGGTGACAAGCTCTTGGCGCGCGGGCTGAAAAGCAGCGCGCAGCAATGGGTGCCACTTGGCGTAGTCCTGTTCAGACACTGACAAGTGAACTTCCATGAAGTCCTGCACGCGGTCCCCGGCTGCGACCATGCGGTCGGCAATTTGTGTGAGGTGCTCTTGATCCCATACGACCTCTTTGGCTTGTGAGACATCGATCTGCAAGTCACCGTCGTCAATCCGAAAACGCGCCGACTCTTCTTCGCCGAAGCTATTGGCTTCGCGGATTTGCTCGTCGTAGCGTTGTTCAAGGCCACGATTGATACGCCCACGCATCTGGATGGTCCAGTCATGGAGTTCTTGCACGGCATGGCTGAACTGAGCCAGTTGGTCTTTAGGGAGTCGGCTGATTTGGTTGGCCGAGAGATCAGGCAAAGCGGCCTGGTGGAGTTGGAGGTGATTCATCTCTGGCTCCTTAGCTTGCGACACGTTGCGAAGTCGAGATGTGCTGCACGAAGTTCTCGTATGCCTCGATGGCCTTGACGGTGTACGTCACGCGCTTGCCAAGCTTGAGGTAGTGAGGACCACGACCTTCGGTTCGCCAGCGCTGCAGTGTCTTGGGGCTCATGCCCCAACGGGATGCCAAGTCGGCTTCCGTGAAAACCATGCGCTCGGCAGGAAGAGATTCATGAGCTGGGGAGCCCAGAGGGGAAGTACGCCCAGTTCGGGCTGGTGTTGTAGACCGCATATTTACTCCTTTGATTCAGTAGAGGGACAACGGCTCTATTTCAGGAAATCAATGGAGAACTGATAAGGAACTGATTGGTGAACTTGCGCGAAAACTCCAGTTCGCCAAAGCAACCCAGCTGATTCGTTAAACGCAAAAGCCCCAGTCAGACTTAAATCTGACTGGGGCTTAAAAGTACACCGGGTTAGTTAGTTGGCAGGAGTTTCTTCTTCTTGAACATCAGCGACAGTTAGGCGTTGAATCGTCAGAGCGCATCGCTGCTCAATCAGCACGATGATTTGTTCGACCAGCTTATGCTGCGCAAATCCTTTATTGGGATCTGCTTGGAGCTGACGGGCGATCTGGGGTAACGCTTGGGCAACTTCCAATATGCGTTTTTTGGCTTGAGGTTTGGCAAGCCCTACCTCATGTGCAAATTGCGCCCAGTGCCGCCCGTATATCTCTGTGAATTTGTACTTGCTTCCAATTTTCATCGCCATTTTCACGGCAAGTTTTGGATAAACAGCCGTCGACAGCGTATCGTAAAACGGGGACAAGACGGGTCCTTTCACGGAATACAACAACGAAAAATTCTTACCGTGCGCATCATGATTCCCAATCAACGCATTAAAGATCACATAGTCAAATAGCCTCAAGACATGTGGCGCACTTGGTCTCGTAACCCGTCGCACAAGATCAAAACATTGAGCCAAATCTGGGCCACCTTCGTTTTGATATTTGTTTTCAGAAACAACGCCTAAAGCTTGGCAAAAATCCTCTTGATGCAAACGCTGCCTGTAACCGTGCGAATCAACAATTCGGTCGTATCGTTCAACCAATAAGAACTCACGATCACCCACTTTTCGGATTAGCGCACTAGCAGGCTTAAGCTGCATGGCGTCAGCCAATGCCATGCAAAACCCTTCATTGGTGACGCTTGCCTCAACCGCCTCAATAGCTGGCTTCAATATGTGAGAACTAGGGGTGCCATTTCGCGGCAGTCCAACTCGAGTGCCGTCAAAAATAACAGGCAACTTATCCTGGGCTCCAGCAAGTGAAAGTCGCAAGCCATCCTTACCAGCCAGCATGGGGCGATGTGGCAACTCCTCCAAGATCTCCAAAAGCTCATTGTCAGTTAGCCACTGAACATCGTCCCCATCCGGACGTTGCGTTAGAGCCTTACCTTCCTCCAAAAATGTCACTGCCCCTGCGCACTCCCCACCTAGATGATCTAACAACGCAAATTCGTTCTGCCCAGACACATGTAACTGCTGCGCAATCAGTTGACGCATTTTTCCCTCAGGCAACAACCCTGCAAAAAATGGTCGTGTTAAGTGATCATCAAAAGGCGCCGTCTGTAGAGGCAACGACCAAGATAAAGGCATTGCATTTGCACTTTGCACACATTCAGCTGAGTATTCAAAACTAAGCCGCCCATTGACTAGCCCCAATGAGCCAACATGCTCGGTAAATAACCAGACATCTAATTTATGAGCCATTTATTACGCCCTCACTTGCCGAGGATGGCAAACCATCCAACTTAATCACCCCACCTAGCGCATCCAGCACGCGCATGACAGAGTCCAGTCGAACTGTTGGTTTCCCCCCCTCCAGATCAACGATGAAACGCACCCCTACACCAGCAGCCAATGCCAGTTGAGGCTGAGTTAGTCCAAGCTGCTTACGCGCAGCTCTAAGAGCGGCGCCAAGATCTTGAGGAGATTTAATTGTTGTCATAGCACTCATGATTTCCCGTTCGGTAAATTATGAGTTAGTTTTCAGATTTATGCAACTTAATTTCCTGATCGGGAAATTAATATGCTAGATTAAAGCAATTCAACAAAAATACACCGATCGGGAAACTTACTTATCAATACATAGGGCATATAGACCTAGTCTGCGATTGCGGATCACAAGAGTTTCGTAGGCATGCATGGGCCCCTCATACGTTAAGTCCCCTCTGTTAGCCGCCTTAATCTTGAACACATCGATGAGCTTGTCGCTAGACAAATGTGCCTTGCTCATGATCATCTCGGCTGACTGAGGCTGTCCTCGGTACCGCCAGAGGACTTCAAAAATTGCGGCCTGCGCTGCCGTCAACCGAATGGGATCATTTGACCAATCCGGAATATGGACCCACTCAAAGGTTTCAGAGAATGGTCCGTGCACTGCGACGGATCGAGGCTCAACCAATGCCTCAATCACATCCCCCTCCTCACCTACAAATCGAAGTCCATTGCCATGAATAACAAAGCAATCTTCAAGATGCCACCAAGTCGCCGTGCCTGAGAGTGGATCCGATGACGTTCGACCTAATGGCTTTGGCGTGATTACCCAACTGTCGGGTCGAGGCGTTTTTCCGTGAAACAGATTCAAGGCATTTGCAACGACAAGTTCAATACGCTCAGCCAAAATCACTGCACGCTTCTTGTACACCCCGATTTGCCACACGCCCTCATAAAGCTTCTGAATTACGATGTGTGCCGCAATGTTTAATGCTGCCCGTAGTTTTCTGATCATCCAGTCGATGTCTAGCGACCAGTTTCTTTGCTCTGACACATCCACTTTGTAGGGGCCGCAGTCAGGGCACTGGACATGCATCTCACCATCACATCGAAAAACTGGTCCGCGATGCAATCCACAAAATGAACAACTGGCATAGCGCGAATCCAGCGCACCAGGCACGATCGCTTTGAGTTCACTCAACAACTTCAACCCAGAGACCTGACCTTTAGGAATCGATCGTTCATACGAATATCCACCTCGAGTCATGAGCAACCCAGCCAAGATCAGTGCTTTCTTGTTAGTAGGCATGACCACTTCCCTCACTCAAAAAGGCTCATAGGACGAGCATTGCTCGCTGCATTACTGAGTTGGTATTCCAGCGCATCCTTGGGTTGAAGGATCTCTAGATGAACAAGATAGCCTTCGAGTTGGGCGCGCAACTTCTCATCGAACTTGTGCAGGTTCAAGCGCCCTTTGCTTGTCACCTCAACACTTACCAGTGGACTTCTGGATTTACCCTGTGCAGGAGCCATGTAAAGATTCAGCGTTGCGGCATGAATTTCCCAGCCACGGCTCAAAGGGTTTTCATTCTGAAAGTACGCACCGATCAAATCAGTCACGCATTGCCGATCCGTTGAGCCACTTGCTGTGCATTCGACTTTTAGGCGCTCACATGGGCTTAGCAAATGCAAGCTCTTGACCTGAAGACCTACAAAACCATCATCAAACGCCTGTGGAATTTGCAACCCCAATCTGAGTTTGGACAGATCAAGCACAGGACGCTGTATGCGTTGCGCTTCAGCACTCACGCCCAACATATGAGTGGCAAAAGCCACACATAACATTACGTGATATTTAGCTCCGCCTCGAATGATTGTTCTAGCAACACCAGTTACCTGCGAGTACTCCAGCACCATGTGAATATTGGGACTGCCAACACGACGCTGCAACTGTGAACCTTCAAACTCAAGACGCGCCGTTGCAAGGTCCTTGGCGTGGATCGTGATGAGTTGCGTACCTTGAGAGCGGTCTAACACGTTAACCACACACACTTCGCCACAGCCTAGTTCACGTTGGTAAAAGAGCTTGATGGCATCACAGAAATGAGCAACAGAAGCTTCGTCGCGTTTGACCTCTCTGCGCAGACCTAGGTCATGCTGTTGCGCCTGCTGGCTGTGTTGGTCTAAGTATTCAATCTCAACAGCCGCCTCAAACAAATCTGGATGATTGACGTACAACCAGAACGATCGATGCAAATCGTTCTCGCAGGCAATCAATCCAACCAGTTCATCGGGCTTGGCATGCGCGGCTTGAAACATCGCCTGCTTACCAAGCGGATGTGCCAGTGTCGAACTCGCATGCAAGCCCGCAATGATTCGATCTCGCTTGACCGTGTTGGGGTGCCCCTGAATGAGTTTGATCAGCTTGTGCGATGTATGAATGTTGTCTTGCCATGACCACCCATCGGGCAGGGGTAGATCGTGGCGAATCATGAATGCTTTAAACGTCTCATCGACGGGCAGACAAAGCACGATGTCTGCGTAAGTCTGTGGCTTACTCACGTTGTCTCCTTCTTGTTTTTATTAATGAAATCAACACCAACTCGTGACCTTGAAGGGTTACGAATTATTGCCTAAATCATTGATTTGCTGGATAAATATACAGTATTTAAGAAATCTGTCAAAACCGTCTTTAAAAGCTCAAAAATTGCACTCAGGTAAACGTTCAAGGTCCTATTTATGAGGGTTTCCGTCCTCAATGTCGCCCGCATCCGCGCGAAGTAGAGTTACACGTTAAGGGATGTGAACCTACGATTTCAGGCAAGTTTTTTCTGAACTAAGCCTGCCAATGAACACACCTGAACTTCCCCCCGGCGTCATCGTCCACCGCCCACGCAAAGAGGCAAAGCAAGGCCTGCGCAAACAACTTGGTCTTACAGAAGTTGCCAAGCTGGTTGCACACGCAGCCGTAATGACCAAAGACGATTTATGTGAAGCCTCTAAGAGTCAGATTTATGCCACTGACAGAGACGAGTTTCTGGACTTCCATGCCCACCAGAGCGTCAATACGAACCCCTCAACCAATCAAGGAGTTCGGCAATGACATCAACCCCACCACGTACATCTGGCCTAAAAATCACGAGCACTCTTGGCCCTCAGCTTGACGCTTTACCCACCCTGCCCATCGCCGAGCTGTGGGCCCTGTGGGACAAGCATTTCAAGACCAGACCTCCACACCCCAATCGCAGGCAAATAGAGGCACGAATAGCCTATCGCTTGCAAGAGATTGAACTCGGTGGCCTCAACCCCGACACGCGCAACTTGCTGGCTGACTTCGGTGAGCGACTCTCCAAGATCAAAACAAGCAACCGTGCAAGCACCGCCCTGCTCCCCGGCACCGTGTTGATTCGCGAGTTCGATGGTCGGGACTACCAAGTCACTGTCGCCACGGACGGACGTTTTGAAATGGATGGACACAAGTACCCCTCACTCTCAGCTGTGGCTAAGCACATCACTGGCACCCAATGGTCTGGACCTGCCTTCTTTGGACTCAACAAAGGTATCAACAAATGAAGGACATCAAACGCAAACGCTGCGCTATCTACTGCCGCGTATCTTCCGACGAACGACTGGATCAATCGTTCAACTCCATCGATGCTCAGCGCGAAGCGGGTATCGCGTATGTGGCCAGCCAAAAGGCAGAGGGATGGGAGCTGGTTCAGGACTTCTATGAAGACCCGGGGTTTTCAGGCGGAAACATGAACCGTCCTGGGCTCAAGCGCCTCATCACCGACATCCAGCTTGGAAAAATCGACATCGTGGTGGTCTACAAGATCGATCGACTCTCCCGCTCACTGGCTGACTTTGCCAAGATGGTGGAAGTGTTTGACGAGCACGGAGTCAGTTTTAGTTCGGTCACTCAGCAGATCAACTCCGCCACCTCCATGGGGCGACTGATGCTCAATGTGCTGCTGTCCTTTGCTCAGTTTGAGCGCGAGGTCACGGGGGAGCGCATCCGAGACAAGATTGCGGCATCCAAACGCAAGGGGATGTGGATGGGAGGCTCTGTGCCATTGGGCTACCGAGTTGACAACCGAACACTGCAGATTGAGCCCCAAGAGGCTGAGTTGGTGCAGGAGATCTTTGAGCAATTCATTGCTGAGAAATCAACCACGAAGATCGTCAGGGATCTAAGCGATCGTGGCATCCAAACCAAGCGTAGCAAAGCTTTCTGCAAGCAGAGCATTTACAAGATCCTGCACAACCGCACCTACATCGGAGAGATCTCCCACAAGGGTGAAACTTTCCCTGCCCAGCACGAGGGTTTGATTGACCAGGTCACATGGGATCGAGTGCAAGCCATCCTCACCGATGACAGCAGACTGCGCTGCCGCAAAACGTGGGATCGTAAGAACCGCAATGATTTCTTGCTGCGAGGCATTGCCTACACACCAGAGGGGGACTTACTCATCCCTATGGCCACACGCAAACCCAGCGGCAAGGTTTACCGCTATTACGTGATCAACAAGAAGATGCATCAAGGCGCTAAAGCTGCCCAGTCTTGGAACTATCCAGCGCAAACAGTGGAAGAAGCAGTCACAGAGAAACTGATGGAATACCTGCGCAGTGAGCAGATGGTGCACGCGTATTGGGAGCAAATTCAGAAGGTCAATCCATCTATTGATGAGCCACAGGCTGTTGTGTTGCTATTGCGCAGAACGGCAGAGATTTGGAATCAGTTTTTTATGCCAATGAAAGTTGAGATTGTTCATAGCCTGATTGAACGCGTAGCGGTCAGCCCAAGTGGAATCAAAGTGCTTATGCGCTACGAGGCATTGGGTGAATTCGTTAAAGTCATGAATTCACACAACCCAAGCAAACAACTTGAGGAAACTTTATGAACAACCAGCACACTCAAGATCCTCAATTGAGGACGCCGGTCATAGATGTGGCATCGTTTAAACCACTCAAGTTCAGACAACGGGGTGGGCGCAAAGTCACCATTCAGGTGAGCGATGCAGTCATCGAAAACCAATTGAGAAAACCTGCAACTAACCGGGCACTCTTACTTGCCCTTGCCAGAGCTTTTTATTGGGCACGTCTGATTGATCAAGGGGTCGTTGCGAGCGGGTCTGAGATCGCGATCAAAGAAGGACTGGACGTCAGCACAGTGAACGAGCGACTCAGAATGACACTGCTGTCGCCAACCATCATCGAAAGAATTCTTAACGGTACGCAACCAGAAGAACTAACGATGGAATGGTTGACTCGAAATTCATTCACTACAAATTGGAGTCAACAAACATTTAATAAAACTCAATAAAAGTCTAACAACCAACTGGATGGGCGCGTCCTAGATTTTTGGAAACGGTTTAATGGCAGGAAACTGCCTTCATCTTCAAAGGAAGAGAAATGACCGTAAGCAACGAACTGATAGACCGCCTTTTGGCGGATTACAAAAAGCCTGAAGACCTCATTGGAGAAAAATGGGCTCCTCAAGCAATTAACCAAACGACTGGTTAAGCGAGCCCTCGAAGCCGAGATGGCTGAGCACCTTGGACACGACAAGAACAAGCCCGTTGCCAGCCCCAAGGGCAACACCCGAAACGGCAAGAGCAAGAAGACGCTCAAGGGTGAATTTGGCGAACTGCCCATTGATATTCCTCGAGACCGCGATGGCAGCTTTGAGCCGCAGATCGTGCCCAAGCACCAGACACGGTGGACGGGGTTTGATGACAAGATCCTCTCGCTGTACGCCCGTGGCATGACGGTGCGTGAGATCCAAGCGCACTTAGAGGAAATGTATAGCGCAGAGGTCTCACCCACGCTGATCTCCACCGTTATCTGAGACATAGTCCATGCTCCACACCTCGTTCACTGTTTGCGCCAGTTGCAGCGGAAAGCGCTCATTCAATGACCGCTTGGGCTTCTTACGACGGCGCGCTGCAAAATTGGCGTCTCGGTAAAGCCGATATACCCGTTTGTATACACCTGCGGGAACTCTGAACGTAGCAAGTCTTGGATGCGCCGATAACCAAACACGCTGCACGTGAGCAATGTCCACGATGCGTTCGCACAGATCACGTATTATTTGATATGGCTGTGGCGGGTTGCGATAACTGTCGCGGCTTAGCTCCACAAGACGACAAGCGCGGCGCTCGGACAGTTGATGGTCTTTGATCATCTTGCCAATCGCCTCGCTTTTGACCTGTGGAGCTAGCACTTTACGCCGAGCACGCTCTTGAGCGCGTGGATGCAGTCTGGATGCATCTGAAGCTTCCATGCCGCCAAACTTGGAGCGCCACTTGTGAAGGTGGCTTGGCTAAAACCGCCGCTGCAAAAAAGCCCCTTGTTTAGATGTGACACACTTTGCTGTGATGCGGGCAGCAAGCATAGAACCTAGCAGATGCAATCATCGACTATTCTTTCGGACTGGCACCTCACATGTCGTACAAGGTAGCCCTATGCTCTAATTAAGCGATAACAATCCGACTTGCATTAAACATGGTGGTCAGGTCCGCCGTGATGGGCAACGTGCCATCTGGCGAGTCAAACCAAGCAAAATTAGTCCAGCCCCAAGTACTACCAGTACCATCGCGATCAATCTGCAAGCAATGCAGCTGCCCTGCAGTAGTACTCATACGCATATAGTTGGTCAAATTGTTGGCATCGACTGCACCTGTGAACATGGCCGTATCGAACTTCAGCGTATCGTTCGTAAAAGCAAAACCCCGCACAGAGTCTTCGGAATGCCCGCCCCTGACTGTATTGCTCAGGTACTTAAACACAACGGTATCGTTGCCTCCACCAAGAGTTACATAGTCAACGCCACTGCCGCCCGTAAAGGTGTCATTACCTGCTCCGAGATTCAAACTGATACCTCGCGCTCCGCTCACTGTTACGGTTTCATTTTGCCCGCTGAGTGTGAAGTTCTCAAAACCCGTGAACGTGTCGGTCCCTACCGAAGTGCCTGTCACAGTGCCATCAAAACCCGTTGAGCCTGCATTTGCAGTCAATGCCCAAGTGGTTGCGGCCGTGGCAGCGTTGTAGTTCAAACTGTCTGAGGTGCCCGTTCCCGCCGTCCAAGTGTCGTTACCAACAACTGTCTCGCTACCCGAATTTATGTTCAATTGCGCGCCATTACCTACCGTTGCACTGTCAGACCCCGATCCGTGACCTGTCGTATCGTAAATGGTCAGAGTGCCACTGGTCAGGTTACTGAAATTGAAATTATCGTTGCCCCCGTAGCCCGATATGGCCAGACCGCCAGCCCATGTTGTAACGCTCGAGGTAAATGTATCGGTACCTTTACCACCATAGACCTCATCAAAGCCTACAAAACTGTCAGTGCCAATTGCTGTCGCAGTGACGGTACCATCCCAACCTTGGGTGCTTTTTCCAGTAATCATAATAGCCAAAGCATTGGTACTCAACGTATTTTCGTAGGATAGGCGGTCATATCCACCAGACCCGGCATTAAAGGTATCGTTGCCCGCAACGGTCTCAGTACCCGCATAGATATAATCGCTGCCTACAGACATGGTCACGTTGTCGCCGCCCGCGCCACCTGCATCTGTGTCCATATATACGGCTGTACCACTAGCTGCATTAGCAAAACTCACCGTGTCGCTAGCACCGCCACCTGTGACAACGAACCAACCGCCCAAGGCAAGATTGCTGGCCACCGAGATATTGGCCACATTGCTGCCATAAGCCAGAGTCTCAAAACTGCTGAATGCACCATTCAAGCCTACCGTGCCAGACGTTGCCGCAAAAGTACCGCCCCCCGTTCCTGAGTACACGACACTGACACCTTCAGTAGCGTTTGCAAACGACAGCGTATCAGTGCCGCCACCACCATTAAACGTGCCGCCCCCCACGCCCGCTAAATCACGCTGAATGTATAAAGTGTCGCCACCTGCCCCCAGCGTCACCTGATGGTGAGCATAAGCGTGCACCTGAGACGCATTGCCCCCCGTTGAAGTCAACGTGTTAGCCCCTGAACCCAATTTGAAAATCTCAAAGTTCCAGAAAGTGTCTATCCCCCCACCGCTGTATGTCATGGTGCCGTCAAAGCCGCCATGAGCGACCGGTGCTCCCAATTGCCAAGTGATGCTTCCAGTGATAGCCGAAGCATCCAACTCGTCAGAATAGTCACCTGTCGCCCAACTCGCCCCTCCTTGAAACAAACCACCGCCGGCTTGACTCGCATTCAGGCGCAAAATATCCTGACCCGCACCCAAGTTAATCACGTTCACACCAGTTCCACCAAAGTTCGTGACCGTATCATTATCATCTGTAATGCCACTTGACGGGGTGTCATCATCAATAATAAAGTTATTGACATTGGTTTTTTGCAGCGTGGTGGTCATTGAATTGGATGAACTGCCATTGCTGATCACCATATTAATGAATTTATGAACTTCGGCCACATTGTCATTAATCAACTGCACCACAATTTCTTTAACCGTTTCACCTGCACTGAAAGACACTTGATTGGTGGTCAACGCCACATAATCGACACCTCCAGTAGCCACCATGGCACGCCCATAGAGATAAGGCGTGCCATCTGCATAAGTGTATTGTTGCGTTGACGGAGCCGTGCTATTAATGGCGAAATCTACGGTAGTTGATACATCAGTATTGCCGGTTCGTACGATGCGGAAAATCGCCACATTGGGGCTACCTGCGACGGATTCAGGCAAGATATTCCGAAAATCTTGGGTTTGACTATTGGCACCATAGACGTTCAAAAACACTTGGTCGTTGTCTTTTACAATCGTATTCCAGTTAGACGACGGCGCAGTAGCCCATGAGTTGTCATTGATGATGCCGTGCGTCATTGCCGACAAAGATACTGTGTATTTAGGGTTTACCGTTTGCACGGTGCTGTTATCGACCAAAGGCAAGTAAACAACCTTGCTGGTTTCGCCTTCCGAAAAACTCAGCGTAGTTGCGGCAGTGATCACAGCATTGCTATTGTTGCTGTCTACAACGCTGTACTGCAAAGAGGCAGCAGGCGTTGCGCCCACACGGCTAATTAAAAATGCCATGCCGCCCCCACCCTCAGATACTTCGGATGCAAACCGCTCAACTTGCCAAATCGCTTGATCGGCATCGATGATCGGACCATAGGCAGATGAGGATGTCACAACACCTGAGCTTGGGCTAGCAATCTTCACGAGAAAGTGCTCGGCTTGTGTCTCTGAAATTGAGTCAGTCAAAATCGAAACACTAACCGACTTTACAGACTCACCCGCTTCGAACGTTAAAATGGTATCCACAGCGGTGTAATCAAGGCCTGATGTGGCTTGAAAATTTTCTGTGTAAAAACGAATGGTCTGTTGTGTGGATAAATCGCCCGATCGGACCACTGTAAACATGGCTGAGCCTGCATCCTCAATATTGTAGCCACTCCCGTTGACAGACCATTGCATAGATCGGGTGCCATCTTGAATGATGCTGTTTTGTGTTTGGTTGAGCAGTACACCGACCGATGGATTGGAAATACTCATGGCCAAGGTGGAGTTAACGCCCGTGACACCGTCATCCAACACAGCGACCGTGATGGTCTTTGTGACCTCACCTTCGTTAAATGTGAGCGTGCCAGTGGGTAAGGCCACATAGTTCACCCCAACAACCGCACTGCCACCCGAAATGGCGTAATCAATCGTATTGCTCTGTGTCAGATCCCCACTGCGGGTCACGGTATAAGTGATGAAACCCGTCGCTTCATAGGTTTCACTGCCGCTGATCGACCATTTGGTAGAGTCATTGTCGGTAATGTAGGCCGTAGCAGCGCTACCGCTGTTGCTCCAACCTTGAGTCCCTACGACACCTGTACTTGGATTCGCCAACACCACGATCACAGATTCATCAGACTCTGGCGTGGTGTCTTGGGTCGTTTGAATGGTAACCACTTTGCTCATCTCGCCTGCTGCGAAATTGAGCGTTTGTTTGGACCATGTGCTAGGGTCGCTTCCAAACGCCGCATGATCCCCACCGACATTGGCAGTGCCACCAGCAAAACCTATATCAACGTTAGCTGAACTGGCGGAATTGCCGGTGCGTGTAACAACGAATGAAAGCACACCACCTTCGATTGCATTGCCATTGGACGCCACCGTCCAAACGGTGCCGATATCATCATCAATCAGAGAGCCACTGGCTTTGTCATTGGAAATGGTGCCACGTGAGGGGGCCTCAATGCCCAACGTGATCGTTTTACCAGCCTCCAGAACCGTATCATTCAAAATATTGATAGTCACAGACTTTACTTCTTCTCCCGCGGCGAAGCTCAGTTGTGTACGTGTGACCGCTGAAAAATCAGTTCCCATAAGGGCAGTACCGCCGCCCATTTGGTAGTAAATGGTATCACTCACACTGATATCACCTGAACGACGGACTTGGAAGGTCATTGTGGCGCCATCGCTTTCCACGACGGTTTGAGATGGCCCAGAAATTGACCAAGCAACCAAATCGTTATCCACAATTGTCACCGTCGACGTGTTCCCCCCTGTTAGTGTTCCCACACTCACGCCCGTCACACCCAAGACGATAGAGCGGTTTCCCCCGTTTGTGGTGTTGTCGAGAATGTCAACAGAAATGGTTTTGCTTTGTTCACCTTGAGCGAACGACAAGGTACCCACACCGTTGGTCAGCCCCGCCAGGTTGTAATGGGTTCCCTGTACAGCATTGCCGCCGACCAAGGCGTAGGTAACCGTCGCCGCATCCAGACTGCCCGCACGCGAGACGGTATAGCTGACTGAGCCAGCATTTTCTTGCACACTGCCGAGCGAAGAAAGGCTCCACAACATATTATCATCGTCCAGAATCCAGTTGGTCGCTGTACTGCGACCACTTTCAAAAGTGCCTATGCTGGCATTGGAAATGCCTATGGTGATGGACTCATCAAGCTCTTTGAAGGTGTCAGGGGTGACTGCCAAAGTAACCAGTTTGCTGGTTTCACCTGCTGCAAAGCTCAATGTGGTCGCCGTAGGTGCTGTAAAGTCAGTGCCTGCGGTGGCACTTCCTGATGTGACTGCGTAGTCGATGTTTGCGCCTTGCGCACTGCTGCCTGTGCGTGAGATACGCCAGACCAATTGACCCGATGATTCAGCAGCAGAGTCTAAAGCTTCAATCAACCACACAGATTGTTCGTTGTCTTGCACGGTTACAGTGGCTGTTGATGTGAGTACAGCCCCTGTGGATGCTTGAGAAATAATGCCAGCGAAGCTCTCACCCGTCTCAAACAGATTGTCTTCAAGCAACTCGACTGTGATGGTCTTGCTCATTTCGCCTTTTGCGAAATTAAGTGTTTGATTGACACCAACATAATCGGCACCAGCTGTAGATGATGTTGCCCCTTGGGTTGCGGTGCCCGCACTGGTGGTCAAGTTTATGGTCGCAGCCGCATCAGCCCCCGTACGGGTCACAGTAAAGGTAACCAGACCAGCCCCTTCACTCACTGCACCTGGAGCGCTGACATGCCACAATGACTGCTCGTTGTCTTCTAAGGCCACCGTGGCACTGGATGCAGCGATACTGCCAGTACTGGCGTTGCTGATATTGCCTACCATGGTTTCTGAAGACTCTACGGCCATGTCATCAGTGATACTGACCGTGACCGTTTTGCTCATTTCACCCGCAAGAAAGCTGAGCTGCTGCGACGTTGCTGTGAAGTCGCTTCCTGCTGTGGCTGTGCCACCGCCTGTCGCAAAGCCTATCGTAGCAGCCCCCGTAGCACCTGTGCGGGTGATAGTGAAAGTCACTGTACCCGCCCCTTCGCTGACTGTAGAAGGAGCTGTCACACTCCAGACTGATTGCTCGTTGTCCAAGAGGATGATAGTTGCGCTGGCGTTTGCCAAATTACCAACGGTCGGATCGCTAATGACGGCCACCAAGTTTTCGTTGGCTTCAAAGTTGCTGTCATCGGAGATGGCCACCGAGACAAATTTGCTCATTTCGCCCGCACCAAAACTGAGCGTTTGCGTGACCGCTGTGTAGTCCGATCCAGCTGTAGCTGATCCGCCGCCAGTAGTAAACTGAACATTCGCCGCGCCAGTCGCACCACTTCGAGTCACCAAAAACAATGCCGAACCTGCGCCTTCGTTCACCTGAGCTTGCTGTGGTTCCACAGACCACAACATGGAGGTGGTGTCAAATGCCACATTGCGAGAAGTAGCTGGAGCACTCAGGGCCAAATTAGCCAAATCTGTCGCCCCTCCCGCCGCCACTGACACAGATAAGTTTCCAGTGGCGTCGCTGTTTGGCGTCACCACCAAGGTATACGTGTTGGTGCTAACGGCTGTGAATGTACCTTTTATTCCATTGATAACATTCACTTTGTTGACATCAAAACCGACTACGGCTTCGGAGAAGGTGAAGGTGAAAAGAACATCACCTGTTGCCGTGGCAGATGTCAAATTATCTGTGATCGTCAATGTAGGCGCAGCAGTATCGGCAGGGGCAGACACCGTCGTGTCGACTGCTTGAGTCGCCGTGACTTGAGTGGCCAGAGCATTACCTGCCATGTCGGAAGTAGCACCCGCTGCCACGCTGACGTTCAAGGCAGTGGTGCTGTTGGCGTCTGGGGTCACCACCACCGTGTAGGTGCGTGCGTTGACGGCGTTGAATGCGCCTGCCGTGCCACCCGTGACAGTGATCTTGCTGACGTCAAAGCCCACCACGTCTTCAGAAAAACTGAAAGTGAACGCCACAGGGCCTGTCGCGGTACCTGACACATTGTCGGTGATGGTCAGCGTTGGCGCAGTGCTGTCAGCAGGGACCGCAATGGTCGTATTAACGGCTTGAGTGACCGATACGGGTGCTGTAAGCGTATTGCCCGACAGGTCTGCCGCGGCACCCGCTGCCACGCTAACGTTCAAGGCTGTGGTGCTGTTTGTGTCTGGGGTCACCACCACCGTGTAGGTGCGTGCGTTGACGGTGTTGAATGCGCCTGCCGTGCCACCCGAGACAGCGATCTTGCTGACATCAAAGCCCACCACGTCTTCAGAAAAACTGAAGGTGAAAAGCATAGCACTGTTGGCTACACCTGTCACATTGTCAGTGATCGTCAATGCAGGAGCCACCGCATCCACCAGAACCGATCCTGTGGCTGTTGGTAATGTAGGAGTGAACGTATTACCGACCGCATCGGTAACGACACCTGCCAACACCAAACTACCTAATGAAACAACAACATTGGCCAAATCGTTCGGTTGAATTGTGTAAATGAAGGCGTGACTGTTGCCACTGCTGGACACGTAAAACGCATCACGCTGCTGCCCTCCGAAGGTGAGTAGAACTTTATCCGCTGTTGTGAGCCCAACTAAAACTTCGTCACTGGTCAACACAACTTTAACTTTATCTCCGGCGATCAAGGTTGTGGTCTTTGCTAAGCCGCTACCATCCACACCACTGATGACTGCCGTGTTTAAAGTTGGCACGGCGTTGTCCACCGTGTACGCGCTAGTAGTCACTGCACCAGCCGTAGGCGCCACCAAGGGTTGCTGATATGCATCACCAGTAATGGCCGCTGTGGAGGTCAAGCTGGTTAAACTGATGGCCGTTCCATTGCCTGTGCCGGGTACGGACGCTCCTGTGAAGGTAATGGTACTGACCCCGCTAACCGCGGACGAGATGGCTGTCACGTTTGTACCGTTGACGCTGAAAACGGCGGTCAAAGAGCCCGTCGTCGTCACAGACTCAGACAGCGTAACCACAAAGGTCAAGGTTTCACCTGATTTACCCCGATTTGCGCCATTTGCAGTTGCGCTGTCGGTCACAGTGAAACTTTGCACCACGGGGACAGTGACGGCATTGATATCAAAGGTGTCACTGATCGACAATGCGCCATCGCTGGCGATGACTTTGACGGAGGTTACCCCGGATGCAGTGGGGTTGCCACTGAAGGTACGGGAAGCCGCATCAAAACTCAGCCAAGAGGGCAAAGCACCGCCATCTGCCAAGGTGGCGGTGTAGGTGAGCGTGGTGTTGGCATCCTCGTCATTGAACACATTGGACGCAAAGGTGAAGCTATCTGCCACGCCGCCCACAACGAAGGTCTGGTCTGCAATGACGTTTGCAATCGTGGGCGCTTCGTTGACGTTGGTGACGTTGAGGGTGTACGTACCGACCACCCCACCTGCTGTCACGGTCGTGGTTAGAGTGCTCGGCGCTTCGTAATCGCGCGATATGCCCGGTTTGAGCCAGAGTTCATAATTCCCGGTTGAAGTGACTCTGACTTCAAAGTCGTTGATATTGCTGGGTGTGGGAGTGCCACTGTGATAACCATCTGAATCGGCAATTATGATGTCTGCGACTTTGATGCCTGTTGTGTTGGGTGTGTTCTCGGCAAGGTTGGCAACAGCATTGGCAAATGTGACGGAAAGCGGATTGTTGTCGGTCGCATTGACATAAATTATGCGAGAGGCTTTGAACTCGCCTCCAACAATGAGTTCGATGGGAACTGGGCCGTCGCCTGAAATGTCGCCAGCGACTACAGTGTAAGTCCATGTAGTGCCATTCACAACGACGGTGCCATTAGCGGGGGCGCCCCCGAAAGAAAGACCGACATCCTGCGCAAGCGTACCCACCGCGACCGTACCGCCAATTTGCCAACTCGCAGTGACTGCGCCATTCGCGACCAAACCAGCGTCATTGACATCAATGACGTTATCAGTCGCCACATCGTTGATGCTGAAACCACCAACATTGCTGACCGTCACCATGACATCAGAAATGAGATTCAAAATCCCCATTGAGTTAGTCGGATCGGCAATTGCCGCCCCTTTAAAGAGTTCCAACTGTTGAGCATCGCTTAATTTGCCATTACTAATGCCAGCGATGATGTTGTTGATCGTCGTGCTCATGTCACCATTTAAGGCATCCATACCAGACAAAGCCGCCAAAAGAGCACCAATTGAGTTGGGCGTTTGGGGTGCACCACTCGCATCAACCGAGGTTACCACCGAGAGTTTGGTCAGCCCACCCGAAAGGCCAAATGCAGCTGCAACATCTTCGTTTGCAGTGGAATTACCATTAAACGCACCAAAATTAAGCACCCCGGAGGTTGAAGTTAGTCCAGCCATTTTTGCTGCAATGGTGGTCAACGGGTTGATATTCACAACAGTGTCGCCAGCTCCTACCGTGTCGTAGGCAAGCAAATCGGCTGTAAGGTCTATATTGAGGCGGGATGCCTCATCACGGTAATCGGGCGTGGCATCGTCAGTATCAGTCACCTGCAAAAATACGCGTCCAGTATATGAACCAATATCGATGGTAAACCTGCCTGTACCCACATCAACAGAACTGGCTCCAATCAGATTACCAGAAGCGGTGTAAGCTTTGACTAGGAGCCCGTTATTACCAATCGGCTGACCGGCCGTCAATTGACCGGTGATGCTGCCAGATGCAATGGCCCCACCGCCACCGCCACCCAAGGCTGCCACACCAACGGCACCCACACCAATAACAACAGGAATACTATAGGCATTAGTAGCCACCGCCGCTAACGCCCGACCTTCAACAGAGGTAGCTGCTACGTCCGCAAATATAGGTTCAGCGTAATCCCAATTGACAGACCCCAGAGAAGCGTTTGAGGTTGCATAAAAATCCGTGATTTCTACAAGACTCTCACCACCACCTTCAATCACAAGGTCTGACCCAACTTGCTTGAGCTGAAGATCATTGGCATCAAGCGCTGCCTGCCCCTCAGGTTTACCTTTTGCCGGTCCTTGCACTTGCACATCAACTTTGGTACCAGCCGGCACATCAAGCTGTACAGGCTTACCATCAGGTTTTGCCATAACTTTACGAGTCACAGAGCCATTTGATGATGTCAAAGTAATAATGATTTGCTGCATGAGAGGCCCCTTATAATCCTTGAAAATTACTTT
>JACCEE011271114.1_pt1 | contig 20044 bp, 21 predicted proteins | sample 7449931 | NCBI WGS metagenome assembly JACCEE01 (sample SAMN15323457, study PRJNA562643) | freshwater metagenome | isolation source: river surface water | place: USA:Blue River Watershed | collected 2017-08-19 | reverse complement strand
TATTTTGTTTGCAAAAATAATCATTGACTCAATGTAAACAAAGAAGTAATATAACTTTGAAATTTAGGAAACAACAGTATTGCTCATTGTCAGGGTTCGACTCCTTGAGCTGAGTCTGTTGAAGTGGACTATAATACACAGAATAGGAGTTGGGAGACTAAGAAACTTATTCTCTGGGATAAGCGGAGTCGTCAGTGAGTCAGTAATGACACGTTATACCACCTATTATAGTCAAAAAACCATATTCCTTTTGTAGCGATCATGAATATGACTTCTGGGCTTGCTTTATTTCACAGCCTCCTTATTGCTTTGGGGGCTTTTTATATTATATTCCCTATTATATTTCAGCTTTACTTCAATAATACAGTCGATGGTTTTAAAGAAAGTTGTATTTGTATACAACTTTCTTTTTATTTATATGCATGATACTATATCAATATAAATTGATATAGTATGAATAATTTAAACATAAAATCATATATAGGGGCTATTTCGGAACCAAACCGATTAAAAATTTTAAAAATTCTAAAAGATAGTGAAATGTGTGCTTGTGAAATACACCCCAAACTTAAACTCCCCCAAAATCTTAGCTCTCATCATTTGAAAGTATTAAAGGATCTTAAATTATTAAAAAGTCGGAGAGATGGAAATAAAATAATTTACGAGAGAGATGAAAAGATTATAAAAAAATATCAATCAGAATTAACTAAAACAATTCTTAAATAATATGAAAATAGAAGTAATAGGTTCGGGTTGTAAAAAATGTAAAATGTTATACGAATTAACCCAAGAGGTAGCCAATAATCTGGGAATAGGCGCTAGCGTCTTGTACAGCACGGACATAAATAAAATCATTAACATGGGGCTTATAAGTAGCCCAGTGCTCACAATAGACGACAAACCTATACTGGCAGGTACACTTCCCGATAAAAATAAGTTGATTGAAATAATTTCTAAAAATATATGAATATATTTTATCCAGTCCAACTACTGGCCGATTGGTTAACATACTCTGTATTTAACATAATCCCAAATACCACACTAGCAAGTGCAGCCAATTTCTTCATCTATGACACTATAAAAATATTTATATTACTCTCTGTTATTATCTTCATTGTTTCAATTATTCGTTCATACTTACCTCCAGAAAAAATAAGATCTATCCTTTCTAGAAAGAATAAAATAGCCGGAAATATTATCGCTTCACTTTTGGGAATTATTACACCTTTTTGTTCCTGCTCTGCTATTCCATTATTCTTGGGTTTTATTCAAGCAGGAGTACCTCTAGGAATAACCTTCTCTTTCCTCATAGCTTCACCAATGATAAACGAAGTAGCCTTAGTGCTATTGCTGGGAATGTTTGGATGGAAGATTGCCTTGGTGTACATAATAAGCGGCTTAATTATCTCAATTCTTTCTGGAATTATTATAGGTAAAATGAAAGTCGAAAATTTGGTTGAACCGTTTGTCTACCAAAACACAATAAACGGAAATATTGATTTGCCTATAGTGACAAAAAAAGAAAGGGCGATTTATGCTAAAGACTACACATTAGATATTCTTAAAAAGGTTTGGCCATACATATTGATTGGTATCGGAATTGGTGCCTGGATACACGGATATGTTCCAGCTGATTTCTTGGCCAAATATGCAGGAAGCGATAGATGGTATGCTGTCCCCCTTGCTGTTCTTATTGGTATCCCTCTTTATTCAAATGCAGCCGGAGTTATTCCTCTTATTGGAGCCTTGACTGAAAAAGGAGTTTCAATGGGAACAACCCTATCTTTTATGATGTCTATAACTGCTCTTTCTCTGCCTGAGTTTATGATATTAAAAAAGGTAATGAAAGCTAAACTGATTTTAATTTTTGCAGGAATCGTGGGGATCGGAATAATGATTACTGGATATTTATTTAATATTATTATTTAAAATTCCCCTTAAAAAGGGGAATTTTAAATTTGACAAAATGGTAATTTAGATGTAATGTAAAAGAAAAAATTGTTTAACTCTTTAAAAGACACTCAATGAAAAATTCAATCTTTTTGTGGGCAAGTTTCAATAAAAACTTTACAAATACTCACACTGTATTAAAAGTAAAAGTTTCTGAATGTAAAAGAAAATTAATTTTAATATCCTCACATTCACCTGACTACGAAGAATACATCCTTTACTTCACCCCTGAAAGTATAAATTCAATGGGGAAAGATTTGAGCAATCAACTTAGTAGAGGAATTATCTCCAACCTGGAATTTGATTCCACTCCTTATAACAACAAATATAAACTATGTATTGCAAAAACCGATGAAAATGGTTTTGTAGAGATTTGCAGACACGAAGAAGGAGATATTGAAAAATTCTAAAGTTAACGGTTATGAGCAGTAATATTGAAAAAGTTAAGACACTTATATCAGATATGAGTGCTGGGGATAAAAAAGTTAAAAAAGCCATAGAAGATCTTACTGGGGCTGTCCAAAAAGATAAAGATGAAATTATTTCTTTATTAAAAGAAAAACGCCCAGAACTTTACTCAAACTGGATACTAGAAATTGCTTCCAGCTACATGTAAAAACCACTAAAATGAAGACCACTTTGTTTTAGTGGTTTTCTATTTAATTGATAGTCAACTTGCACCAAGACTTGTGCTTGATATACTTAAAGTATGGACGACTTAAGGATTTTAACAATTAAAGAAATAGAAGAAAGGCTCCAGTATTTTCCAGGATGGACTTTTTCTGATAATAAAATTAGTAAAACTTTTACATTTCCATCTTTTAAAAAAGCAGTGGAGATGATAAATGAATTGCAACCATTCTGTGATGGAATTGATCACCACCCCGACATTCATCTTCTATACAAAAAGATAATTTTTGAAATTCAAAGATTCAGCGTGGGAGGTAAGGTTACGGAAAGAGATTTCACAGTTGCAAAAGAAATAGAAAGATTATACATATCATTCAAATAAACAACAAAACACCTTTTCAGGTATTTTTTAATATTATTTTTAATTTGACAAAATTGTGATTTAAATGTAATGTAAGCTAAAAATAAACAATTAAATCAAACCTTATGGAAAAAATCATTAAAATTGGGGAACACAATTTCAGAGAAATTCTGAGTCCCGAAGTGTTAGAGTCAAAAATCAAGGAAATAGCTAAAAGAATTTCAGTTGATTACGCCGATTCTGATTCACTCGTTCTTCTTGTGGTAACAAATGGTGGGATGTATTTCGGCACAGCCCTATCCATGGCTTTACAAGACCTGGGATTCTCTCACTATGTGGATACGGTGAGGATAAAACGATACTCGGGAGACAAACAAGCCACCACCGAAGTAAAGATTAGTAGCAAGCCTTCATTAAAACTTGAAGGTAAGGATGTGATTGTAATTGAGGACCTAATTGATGAGGGCCTTACCATGAATTTTCTTGATAATTACCTAAAAACGACCGAAGGTATGAAGCCTAAATCAATTGAATATTGCGTGCTCGTTGAGAAAAAGGACCATGTAAAGTTGTCCTTTGAAATCAAGTACTTCATCCTCGACCAGGCGGGTCCTGAGTGGCTCGTGGGGTTCGGTATGGACTCCAATTTCGGCTACAGGGGTCTAAGAGGCATCTATGCCAAAATTGATTAGTTTTATAAACAACACACAACCACCAGTAGAATGGAAAACCTCCGTCGCTGGTGGTTTTTCATTTATATATCAAAAACATATTTATGTTATACTTAAGTGTATGCAAAAAATAGCAACAAAAATTTTCATTTATTCATCAATAGCTTTTGGGATTATAGGTATTCTGGTTGTATTGACCGCTTCTGGCCCAGACACACCAGATTCAAATATAAGCCAAGTGTTTATTCGCCTTCTATTCGCAACTGTATTTATCATACTACCATCTTTCGCATTAAGTATGGCTGGTAAATACCTTAAAAAATAAACCCGCTCAGGGTTTATTTTTTATCTAGTTTTTGATTTTTATTCTCAATAATGATAAATTGTAAGTAAGTGATCTCTGATTGAATTTTATAAAACGGAAAGAGGTGAAAATCCTCTGCTGTGCCGCAACGGTAACCTAATAAAAAAGGAAGTCCGATACGTTTTATAAAATTAAATACTCTCTGGTTAAACTTCCGAGCAGAAGTGGGAACCACAAAAAGATATCTAAGCATTACAATGCTATATTTTCTTTGTTGTCCCCGTTTTGGGGATTTTTTTGTACTTTAAAATCAAAAATCATGAAAAGAAGAAACTTTTTAAATTTATCTATTTTCTCATTTAGTGCCTTAGTGCTTGGATCCTGCTCAGAAGATATTTACTCCGAGCAGCCCGTAAACACCTCAATCCTTGAAGCCATAAAAGAAAAGTATGGCAATATAAAAACAGAGCAAAAAGAATTGAGTAGAAGAGGCCCTAGCTTTCCCTATCTCACAAGAGCCGGACAACTCCATGGTAATGATTTGGTTTACTTATTAAAGAATAATTCAACCAAAAATCTAGTAATACCCACAAACAAGCTTGATGACACAATGCCTGCTGGGTATAGCATAGAAGTTGTACAAATGAGTGATTTAACTAAAAATCTTCCTATTTTCAAAGTCTAATTTAAAAAATACGAGCAATATTGCTCGTATTTTTATTTATAACTTAGGGCAAAATTTTTATCGCACTCATCCAGTTTGTACCAAGACTTGCCTGCAAAGAGATATGCATAAGTCCCATACCTTCTAATATTTGAGCCTTAAACAAAGGTCCTACAAATACACCCCTCATACCACTATCATTAACAAGCTCTACTATAGTACCCCCTACATCCTTATCATCCGAAGCAATGAATACATCGAGCTTCTTTCCATCGACTTCACCTAAGGATAAAGCTCCAGCAAATGTAGTATTGAAAGCCTTCACAAGCTTGGCCCCCTCCGGTAGATATTTGGCAATTTCTTCTGCCCCGGAAGTTGTCCTCCCTGGAATAATCTCAAATGTTTTAAAATCAACAGGGTTTGAAATATCTATGATAATTTTACCTTTAAGAGATTCTTTGTGAGAATCCATAACTTCTGCGATAACTCCATAAGGTAGAGCCATGATCACAACATCTCCATCTATTTTATCTGCTAATAATTCTCCCCTAACACCATCCCCTAATTTAGAAGCAAGAGTCTTCGCCTTGTCTTCCTCTTTTCCTAGGATAGTTAAATTGTGTTTACTAGAAGCTATACGGGCTCCTATACCGTGGGCCATATTACCGGTCCCAATTATTGTTATTTTCATAATGTTTTTAATTTATTACTTGTAATATATTCATTATAGTGATACACTATACTTTGTAAAGTAGTTACATAAAGTATAGTATAAAAACAATTATGAAAACCAAGAAAAATAAGCTTACAACCTGCCCCGTTGAGGACACGGTAAACATTATCGGAAACAAATACACGGTACTAATCATCCGTGATTTAATGACTGGCAAGAAGAGATTTAGTGAACTTGAGAGGTCTGTTTCAGGTATAAGTCCTCGTACCCTATCTGCTAGGTTGATACAACTCGAGAAAGATAAAATGATAAAAAAGAAGATTTACCCTGTCGTACCACCGCATACCGAGTATTCACTCAGTGAACACGGAATCGGTTTTATCAAGGTTGTAGACGAGATAATTGACTGGAATAAAAAGTACAGAAAAAGCGTCCCTCAAGGAAAATAATTTTAAATTAAAAAGTCCTAAAATTTAGGACTTTTTAATTATTTGACAATACTAATATTTAGATGTAAGGTGAAAAGAAAAAAGTCAAACAACTTAAAACAACAGTTATGATATCAAAAAATTCTATTATCATCAGTTCTGGATCTATGGTAGATGAAATCATCAAAGACATCTACGAAAACGGTCTCAAGAAATTCGTTTTTGTTTACCCACTGTCTGATTTCAAGGAGGGTGAGGAAAACATATTAGATTACATACGCCACCATCGACCAAAAGTCATTGCAATTGATGGAAGGCTAAATAGTCATGTAATTGAAAACCTCTATGAGAGCATCGGAAACACTGTCGGAACATATGACATTTGTACCTATATTTGTACTATTAAACAACCAATCCAAATAGCAGGATTGGCTTATGCGGAAATAAAAAATTTAACCGAAAAAATAGAGTCGCAGTAGCGGCTCTTTTTGTTTATACACCACTACCAGTATGAACATGCTTGTATTATTAAAATTGTGCTACACTTATAATAAGTAATAAGCCAAGGAAAAGCTTTGGCTATCCGTAGCCAAAGTTACAACAGGGCGGTAAAAGAATAAACCCGCGGAAGTTCAAATCTTCCCCTTGGCACGAATGCTAACAACCAACAATCAAAAATTGTTAAAAAAATGACCGAACCAGAATAGGCTTGGCCATTTTACTTACCATTTGACAAAATAGCCTTAAAAAAGTAAGCTTATTTCTAAAATCCAAAAACTAACTAAAATTAGTATCATGCTAGAAAATGTACATTCTGAAACACCTTATTTCTGTCTACCTCAGAACAGAATAAAATTTGAAGAATTGAGTGAACCAAAAATCATGGTTGCCACTTTTGCATTTCATAGATATGGCAACCTTTCAAGTGAAAAACCGAGAACTTGCTACGTTTATGGAGAGCAGGATAAATATTTTGTGGGCTGTTGGATAGGATATTTCCCTAATTTTCACGATATCCTTTTCCCAAAAACTCACACCCAGGAAATATCGAGAGAAAAACAGCGAGAGTACGTTAGAGAAAATCCCATAACATGGGAAGATTTACAAAGAAGACATATTGAAAACTTCAAAATAAGGTGAAAAAATAACCGCTTTTTAATCAATAGATTGAAAAGCGGTTTAATTTTTGTCTTTTTGTGTTATAGTAATTTATTTTCATTGATTAGAGGTTAATAATGTGGTATGTTATTATTCGTTGTTAAAAATGAGAAGGACTAAATTGAAAAACATTCTTCTTCAAAAAAAGAAGAATCATACAATGTCAAAAGTTAAAGAAATTATTGAGAGTATCAATGTTGGTACTTGGGAATGGAACATTGAAACTGGAGAAAGAATCTACAGTGAAAGATGGGCTCAGATTACCGGATACAATTTGAAAGAATTTGGCACTATAACAAAGAAAAAACTAGAATCAATAATTCACCCTGACGATTTTGAAATATCGGGTAAACTAATAAGGCAGCATCTAGCCGGAGAACTCCCTTACTATAAATATGAATTGCGTGTGAAGCACAAGAATGGTACTTGGGTTTGGATAACTGAACGTGGAAGCGTCATAAAGAGAAATAAAGGAGGAAAGCCTTCTATTATGTTTGGCACCCACACAAATATCACAAAAGAAAAACAAGCTGAAATAGCTCTTGAAAACTACATACATACACTAAATCACGATCTAAAAAGCCCATTAACCTCCATAATAGGCTATTCAAGCTTCCTGGTGGATGAAGAGCTAACCCCTGAAGAAACAAAGAAGTATGGGGCTATTTTAAATAAAACAGGCAAGAAGATGCTTAAAATGATAGAAAGCTATCTTTCTTTTGCCAAGATAGAAAAAGGCCAAGATTTGCTAAGTAAAAAACCAAAACCAATACTTGAATTTATAGATGAAATTAGTAAAAATTTCACAGAGCTTATACAAGGCAATAAAATGAAAATAATTCTTGAGGGTGAGAACATAAAAAAGTCACTATCTCTAAAAAATATTCTAATCGAGGAAATTTTAATTTATTCCGTTATAAATAACCTAGTGCACAATGCCATAGATGCTTCTCCTAAGGGGGATGCCATCTCACTGAGTATTCACGAAGAAAATGGAAACCTTTGTCTAAAGTTTTTCAACAAGGGAGAAATATCAAAAGACTTCCAAAAGAAATTATTTAAAAAGTTTGCCAGTACAAAGAAAAATGGCACCGGAATCGGCCTGTATAGTGCTAGACTCATAGCCAGAGCTCACAGTGGAGATGTGACCTACACAAGCGTACCTCTTGGAACTATTTTTACGCTAAAAATACCCATTGCGACAATATAAAACACCTCGACCAGAATCGAGGTGTTTTATATTAATATATCTTAGTGAGATACTGGAGCATGACTCTTTGAGAATGACTTACTGATCATGCGAGCCACGATTATTATTCCAAGGATTAGAAGTATAACTAGGAACCATTGAAATACTGAACTTGGCATGAAACTTCCAGAACCTGCGACTGTTAATGCTGTAACTCCATTTCCATCTACTACTTGAGCCGGTTGTGCATTATAAGCATTATAAGCACTTGCTAGCATCATCTGACCATTCTGATCGTAACTAATGTATTGACCAGTGTTAGCATTTGAACCAGTGTTAGTTGTTGCTTTTGTAACAATCTTCTTTGTAGCAGTGTTGTTTGTAGTACCTATTACAGATGCTGCTTGGTTTGATGTTGCCCCACTGTTTACAGTAGAACCTGTGTTTACATATTTTACGGTTTCAACAGGAACATACTTTATTTGAGTTTGAGGCTGTGCTTGTGTCTGCGGAACGTAAACATATTGGACCTTTGGCTGAGACTCAACATAAGAGTAAGGTTCTTGATAATAAGTGTTACCATAAGGATTATAGTAACTAGTATCAATATAACTTGAATTATTATAAGAATTGCCTCCGTAATAGAATCCCAATTGTCCAGCAGAAACACTTTTAGCTCCAAGAATTAAAATCGCAAATGAAAAGAAAGCTATTAAGTTTTTCATTGTTTTATTTTTCATACTGGTATTATAGCATATAAACATACATTTTGTCAATACCCCTAGCGTGGGCAAATACCCTTGCAAAATAAGGGTATTTTTAAATGTGTTATTTATAAAAATTAAAATTTTAGATAAAAAATCTATTTTTGTTATAATCGAAAATATGACAAAAACAAAGAAAATTAACAAAAAATCTGTGAGATTAGACCCCCATATATACCCTACTCACTACAATTTAGAGATACATCCAGATCTTTTATCATTCACATTTAAAGGACACGAGACTATCAAGGTAAAAACAGAAAAAGAAATAAATAAAATTACTCTCCATAGTAAAGATTTGGATATTGAAACAGTAAAATATAAAGTGGGCAACAAGGAGCAATTTGCTAGCAGAATAATATATGACACAGAGAAAGAAACTGCCACTTTTTTCTTCAAGGAAAAAATAAAGAAAGGTAATGGCGAAATTTCTATCACTTGGATGGGAATTATTTCAGACAGCCTGCGAGGCTTCTACCGAAGTAGATATGAGATTGATGGTAAGGAGAAGCATATCGCCACAACACAATTTGAAGCGACAGACGCAAGACGATGCTTCCCTTGTTTCGATGAGCCAGCACACAAGGCAGTGTTTGAAGTATCGCTCATAACAGAAGAAAACCACGAAGCAATCTCAAATACTCTCCCTGTAGAGGTACGAGAGCATAGTGCCGGATATAAAATCACTAAATTTGCCCCATCACCCAAGATGTCCACTTACTTGCTTGCTTTCATTATTGGGGATTTTGAATATATAGAGGGCCATACTAAAGACAATATACTAATCCGAGTGTTTACAACTCCTGGTAAAAAACACCAAGCCAAGTTTGCCTTGGAAGTAGCCATAAAATCTGTTGAATTCTTCAATGAGTATTTCGATATACCCTACCCAATGCCAAACTTGGACCTCATAACGATTCAAGATTTTGAACCAGCTGGTATGGAGAACTGGGGTGCGATAACATTTAGAGAATCTTCCCTTTTAATCGATGCGGAAAATTCTTCACTGACAAACAAGCAGTGGGTCGCTACTACTATCGCCCATGAGATAGCCCACCAATGGTTTGGGAACTTAGTAACCATGCACTGGTGGACGGACCTATGGCTCAATGAAGGGTTCGCTTCCTATATGGAGAAGGTCTGTACGAATCACATATTCCCACATTGGCATGTTTGGGACTTGTACCTATCAAACGGACGTTACAGGAATGCCATCGAAATAGATTCACTTAAAACTTCCCACCCAATAGAAGTAGAACTCCACCATCCAAATGAAATCAACGAAACATTTGATATGGTTTCCTACGAGAAAGGCACAGCAATGATAAGGATGTTGGCCAATTATTTAGGTGAAGAATCTTTCAGAAAAGGACTGAGCTATTATCTTAAGAAGCATAGCTACAAAAATACCAGGACCAACGACCTCTGGGATGCTTTTGAAAAAATAAGTAAAAAACCAGTGAGAAAGATTATGAATTCCTGGACTAGCCAGATGGGCTTCCCTGTTATCTCCGTCATAAATAAGAATAATGGAGTTGTGTTTGAGCAAGAAAAATTCTTTTCAAGTAGAATTACCATAAAAGAACAGAAAAATAAATGCATATGGCAAGTGCCATTATCATATAAAGTAGATGGAAAAGAAAAAAATATTTTATTAGATAAAAAATCAATTAAAACTTCTGATAGGCAAATAGGAAAAGTTAACTGCAATGAAATTTCATTCTTAAAAGTAAAATACAACGACGAAACGCTAATTAAATTAAAAGAGGAAATAATAGGAGGAAGATTAAGCACTGTAGACAAGCTCGGTATTATCCGTGATCTTTTTGCATTAGCAGAAGGTGGATATATAAAGACAAGCAAGGCCCTAGAAATGAGCTTGTCTTTTGTAAATGAAGAGGAATATATAATCTGGGATGAAATATCTTACGGGATAAACAAGGTGTACAACATTATTGCTAAAGAAAACTTTGCCGACAAATACAAAAAGTATGCTTCCGTAATTTATGGGCAAATCATAAAGAAGGTTGATTTTAGTAAAAAAGAAGGAGAAAAAAGTAGCGACACACTACTTAGAAGCTTAATAATTTCAAAAGCAGCTTTTGCAGAAAATAAAAAGGTTATTAGGGAGGCCAAACAAATATTTAAAGATAGATTAATAAAACCAATAGATCCAGATATTAAAAGTGTAATTTATGGGATAGTGGCTTCTACTGGAGGAGTTAAAGAATGGCAGACATTTAAAAAAATGTACAAAGAAGAAAACCTTCAAGAAGAAAAAGAAAGAATTGCTAAAGCTATGGCTTCTTTTAAAGATAAAACGTGCATTGAAAAAACTTTAGACTTTGCCATATCAAAAGAAGTTCGAGACAATTTCGCTCCATATCTCATAGCGACTGTTTGGCATAATATTAGCGGGCAAGATATAGCCTGGAGATTTATGAAGGAAAACTGGGCTATTATACTTAAGAGATACGGAGAAAATGGGTTGTTATTATCCAGACTAGTTTACATGCTTGGCAACCATACAAAATTAGAAGATCTAAAAGATGCCAAGAAATTCTTCAGCAAGCATGCCGCCCCTGGTGCCGAGCGTACCCTACTCCAAGCTTATGAGCGTATAGAATCCAACGCCGCCTGGCTTAAAGATGACAGAAAAGATATCGAGGGCTGGCTCTCTAAAAATTATTAAACCAATTTAACCCAGTCCCAGGACCGACCTGGGACTGGAACCAGAAGTCCCAACGTCTGGCTGTCTGGCTAAAAGTTTGCCAAGTCCCGGTCTTGGCAAATCCTTCCTCTGAGGCGGGGTCAGGGGAATCAGGGGGAAGGATTTTTAGTGGATGAAGGATTTGCGGTGTATGGGGGTCTGACCGTTTTTTTTGATAGCTTCATAGTGAGCTTTGGTGCCATAGCCGGCATGCTTTTCGAAACCATACCCGGGGTACTTTTTGGCAAAGGTTTCCATTACCCTATCGCGCGAAACCTTCGCCACAATTGAAGCCAAGGAAATAACAGGATGGAGCTCATCCCCTTTTATAAAAGTTTCTTGATTTATATATTCCTCGGGAGCTTTTAACCCACCATCAAGCAAAACATGAAACGAAGTATAGTTGAGCGAAACAGAAGACTCAAAATTTTTATCGGTGTCGGAGCCCTTTAGGGTAAAGCCGGAAAAATTTTGAGTCTCCTGTGAAGTGACCTTATTTAAAGATTCATTCAAAGCCTTCTGTATACACTTGGCAATTCCATGCTTGTCTATATTCTCAGATGAAACAAAAGACACAACAAAATCACAAAGATTATTTTTCTTTTGTTCCTGCAAAAATTCAAACCATTCTTCTCTCTGTTTCTTGGAAAGTTTTTTAGAATCTCTAAGCTTCGGCAGTTTTACATATGTCTGACCTGTGTAATTTTTCCCACTAGTCGGAATGGTGGGAAAATTCAAGAACGAATCATCTTTTATAAGAAAAGCACATACTGCTACAGGCCCAGCTATTGGACCTCTCCCCACCTCATCTATACCAATTTTGTATTTTATGGTCTTCGTATCTGCCATATAGAACTATCATACCTTATTTGGTATACTAAGGAAATGAGCGAAGAAACCGTTAAAAAATCTAACTTTATACACTTACACACCCACTCCCATTACTCTCTTCTAGACGGACTTTCCAAAATACCAGATATGGTTGAAACCTGCAAGAAAAATGGTATGAATGCCCTAGCTATTACCGACCACGGCCACATGTATGGAGCAATTGAACTTTATAAGGAGGCACACAAAGCAGGAATCAAACCAATCATAGGGGTAGAGGCCTACATAGCAGAACGTGGACGAGCGGACAAAGAACCTGGAATCGACAACAGAAGATATCACCTCACTCTTCTCGCAAGAAACAGACAAGGCTACAAAAATCTGATGAGATTAGTAACAATGGCTAACCTAGAGGGTTACTATTATAAACCAAGAATGGACAAAGAAATCCTTCGTAAATACAGCGAGGGTATTATTTGTCTTTCTGGATGTATGGGTAGCCAGCTCTCACAAGCTGTCCTTGCTAACAACATAGAAAAGGCTGAAGAATTAATAAAAGAGCACCAGGAAATTTTCGGTAAGGAATATTATTTCCTTGAAGTTCATTCACATCCACATATTGAAAATGATGAAAAATTAAGAAATGGAATCGTAGCCCTAGGTAAGAAGTGGAACATCCCCGTTGTGATGGGCCAAGACTCACACTACCTCTGCCAAGAGGACCATGATGCCCATGACACTCTCCTAGCTGTGAACACTGGTGTAATAAGCGGAAAGGAAGGCACCGGGCTTGAGTTCGGGGCTGATGACTTCTCCCTTATAGATGAAAAAACTGCTCTTAAATATTTCAAGAACTTACCAGAGGCAGTACATAACACCCAGATGGTTGCAGACCTATGCGAAGACTATGATCTAGAATTAGGCACAGCATATTTCCCAGACTTCCCTATTGAAGAAGGTAAAACTGCCGACGAAATGCTCCGAGAGTTATCTTACAAAGGTTTCGAATTCAGGGGCCTAGAACAGACAAAAGAATACGTGGACAGACTTGAATACGAGCTTGGTGTTATCAAGAAAAAGGGCTACCCAGCCTACTTCCTTGTGGTTTCCGATCTTTTGCGTTTCTCTCGTGAGAATGACATTTACACAAACATCAGAGGATCGGTGGCTGGATCTTTGACTACTTACCTTACAGGAATTACAAAAGTGGATCCTATCGCTTTCAAGCTACCATTCGAGCGTTTCCTAAATCCAGAGCGTCCATCACTACCCGATATCGACATGGACTACGCCGACAACCGCCGAGATGATGTCATTGCATATGCTAGAAGAAAATATGGAGAAGACCATGTGGCCCAAATTGGTACCTTTGGTACGATGATGGCCAAAGGCTCTGTGCGTGACGTAGCGCGCGCCCTAGGCTACCCATACGCTGTAGGAGACCGCATATCATCCATGATACCTCTTGGCTCACAAGGTGCAGCTATGACTATTGATCATGCCATAGAAATCGTTCCTGAATTAAAGAAAGCTTACAAAGAAGAATCTGACACAAAAAGAATTATAGACCTGGCAAAAAAGATGGAGGGCTGTTGTAGGCACATCTCTGTGCATGCGGCCGGGGTCGTGATTGCTCCTAAACCTCTATATGAATTCACTCCTGTTCAATACGATCCCAAGGGTGGAAGTATTATCACTGAGTACGATATGTATAGTATCGAAGATGCTGGGCTTCCAAAGTTCGACTTCCTTGGAATTAGAAACTTGGCAATCCTGGCCTTAGCCGTAAATCTGGTGAAGAAGATTCATGGAGTCGATATTGATATTGATAGAATTCCGAGAGATGACAAAAAGACATTTGATATGCTAGCCCTAGGCGAAACAATGGGCCTCTTCCAGCTAAACGGCTCTGGAATGACGAGATATTTGAAAGAGCTTCAACCAACAACCATCCACGATATAAACGCCATGGTCGCCCTTTATCGCCCAGGACCAATGGAAATGATTCCTGAGTACATTAAGCGTAAGAAAAATCCAGCCCTCATAAAATATATTGATCCAAGATTGAAAGATATCCTACATATGTCGTACGGTATTATCACCTACCAGGATGATGTGCTTATGACCGCTATCGGACTCGCTGGATATTCATGGCTAGAAGCCGACAAGCTCCGTAAAGCTATGGGTAAAAAGATTCCAGAAGTTATGCAAGCTGAAAAAGATAAACTTCTCGCTGGCTTCGTTAAGAATGGATTGAATGAAAAGAAGGCCCAGGAACTCTGGGAGCTTATTGAACCATTTGCGGCCTATGGATTCGGAAAGGCTCACGCTGCATCATATGGACTCGTAGCTTACCAGACAGCCTACATGAAGGCAAACTACCCTGTAGAATATATGACAGCCATCATGACATCTGAATCTGGCGATGTAGAAAAGGTAGCAGAAATTATTCATGAATGCGAAAGAATGAATATCAAAGTCCTTCCGCCTGATATCAATGAAAGTTTCGGTGGATTTACCGTCATCAAAGGAAGTAACCATGAGACAGACAGAACTATCAGATTCGGATTATACAATGTGAAGAACCTGGGAGTTGATATTTCCGATGCAATCATTGATGAGAGAAAAGCTCATGGTAAATTCAAATCCCTAGCAGACTTCTTTGAAAGAATTAACCACAAGAATCTAAACAAGAAGTCTGTCGAAGCTCTATGTAAATGTGGAGCCATGGATTGCCTATCTGCAAACCGAAATATTGTTTTAGGAAACTTAGAAAAGCTTCTAACCTTCAACAAGGAAACAAAAGTCTCCAGCTCACAGATATCACTCTTTGGTGAAATCGGCGGAGTAGAAGCCAAGCTCTCCCTAGAAGATCAGCCAGAGCCAGCCCAAATGGAAAAGTTGTCATGGGAAAAGGAACTGCTAGGATTATATATCTCGGGCCACCCACTTGATAGCTATAAGGAAAAGATTGAAAAGTTTGGGGTTTTAATAAAGAAAATTAGGGAAGAAATGAAACCAAATGTAAGTGTAACGGTTGCTGCCGTGATTGATGACATAAAGATAGTTACCACCAAAAACAACAGTCGCATGGCCTTCCTAAAGCTTTCAGACTTCTCAGGTTCTATTGAAGCCGTAATATTTAGCAAATTATTCGAAACAAACAAAGACCTATTGGTAAAAGACACAATCATCGCCCTTCAGGGTAAAATCACCGAGCGTAACGGTGAAAAAAGCTTATCAATAGATAACTTTAAGAAAATATAAACAGAAACCCCTCCGACCTAGGTCGGAGGGGTTTCTTTCATATTTAAAATTATTTTATTTCATCTGTCGCATCTATCAACTTCATTATTCTTCTAACCTCTTCTGGATAGTACTTAATAACGGAATTGTACTTGCGCAAGATTTGGAGGGTAGTTTTACCTTCATAATGGTGTGCTGTACCCTCACTATTTCCACCAAGGCTAGCTGAAACTTTTTCGATTGCTTCGTCTATAGACTTGAAGCCGATCTTACATGATCCCCATCCAAATGGATTATTTGGAGCTTTTGGATTCTTACACATGTTTCTTCCAAAAGTTGTTTCGCGTCCTGCGATAGAAACAAGTAAACGCCAGTCAATATCATTCTCTTCTGCCTCTTCTACGAATTTGGCACCATATCCGGCAAGCACTGAACCGCGCTTGGTAAGAAAGGTATCGATAGCATCTGCTTTTCTTTTGAAGTCCTCTTTTTCTTGTGTTGTTATCACAGAACTAGTAACTTCAACCTTATTTGCGTTACTTGGGGTCGATTCAGGAATACTTCCTACTCCTGTAAGTGGCAAGGCCACTGATAGCATTGGGATAGCAACAATCGACTGCAGGTAACGTGTTATTGTTTGTTTGCTCATAGTTAGCAGCTTACGGCCACCAGGCGCCCCCTTGAGGGGTTCTACCCAAAGCTAAAATGATAGAGAATAGCTTTAAAGTAAAAAGTTCCTTATATATCATCGTAAGATAACATACTTGGAACTGCTTAAATAGTATCATAAAGGAGCCCAAAAGTCAATGGTTATAACACGTTTTTAGGTGTCGTCAAATGTAAAAAACCCTTATTTTATAAGTGTTTTTTACATTTTGGGCTTTGACAACTATAGGTAAACAATTGCGAAATAATGGCTTAAAATAAGGATATTTGCCTATTTTTGACAAAAATCCCCTTTTGTATGATAAATATCGTTATTTTATAAGGATATTTGCTTTATTCTATTTGGTATGTCTTTGCCCAAATTCCTAGACTGTATTGAAATATATAAAACAAAAGCACCTACAGTAGGTGCTTTTGTTGTTTAGCTATTTATCTATTCCGTGGCAAACTTTATACTTTTTACCAGAACCACAAGGGCATGGATCATTGCGGCCAATTTTCTTTTCTGCCCTTCTCTCCCCTTTGTTACCCTCGTCACTGGTACTTAGGATAAGAGCTGGCTTCTCCTCTACAACTTGATCCTCGGACCTCTCGGTATCAACATTCATAGTATTAATGAGGGAAACAACTTGTTCTTTAAACGAAGCTTCCATTTCCCTGAATAATCTCAATCCTTCCTTCTTGTACTCAATTAGTGGTTCACGTTGCCCATAAGCACGTAAATTTACCGACGAGCGAGTGTATTCCATAGTCTCTATATGGTCAACCCAAAGATTGTCATTGATATATAGAACTATACGGCGAACTGTTTCAAAGAAAGTAACATCCCCCACTTTCTCACGCTTCTCTTTTATAGTATCAGCTAGCTTTGGATATTCTACAACTAGACCATTTAGGAAATTCTCAATCTTTTCATAGTCACCTGTTAGCATATCGCGCCTACGGCCATAAACAGTATTTCTCTGGTGATTCATCACGTTATCATATTCAAGAGTATGCTTACGTGAATCAAAGTGGAACCCTTCAATTTTAGCTTGAGCACTTTCGATAGCATTTGATATGAAGCGATTCTCGACAGGTTGATCCTCTGGAATACCCAGCTTGCCCATCATATTCTTCAACCTATCAGAGCCGAAGATTCTCATAAGATCATCTTCCAAAGATACATAAAACTGTGTAAGACCTGGGTCACCCTGACGGCCGGCACGTCCGCGAAGCTGGTTGTCGATACGGCGAGCTTCGTGACGTTCAGTACCTATAACACACAAACCACCCAAAGCTTTAACTTCATTGTAAGATTCTTCGCTAAAAGGAACTCCACCGAGCTTGATATCCACTCCACGGCCAGCCATGTTTGTAGCAACAGTCACTGCCCCCAAACGGCCAGCATTGGCGATGATTTCTCCTTCACGTTCATGGTTCTTGGCATTCAAAATTGTGTGAGGAACTCCAGCTTGAGTAAGATAAGCAGAGAGAAGTTCATTCTTCTCAATAGAAACAGTACCGATAAGTACAGGCTGGCCATTCTTGTGTAATTCTTTTACTTTTTCTGAAACAGCAATGAGCTTGGCTTTCTCTGTTTGGTAAACCAAATCATTCAAGTCCTTTCTGTTTATTGGACGATGAGTCGGAACAACTACTACACTTAATCCATATACTTTATAGAACTCTTCTTTGGAAGTCTCAGCGGTACCAGTCATACCAGCAAGCTTTTTGTAAAAACGGAAATAGTTCTGGAATGTAATAGACGCCACAGCACGAGTTTCCTTCTCTATCTTTACCCCCTCCTTGGCTTCAATTGCCTGATGAAGTCCTTCACTCCAACGGCGCCCAGGTTGAAGTCTACCAGTGAAAGCATCAACGATAACAACCTGTCCATCCTTTACCACATAGTCCTTGTTGTTCTCGTATAAAGCACGAGCCTTTACCGCAGTCTCTAGGTGGTGAACATATTTGATTCCCTTTTGAGTATAAATATCTGAAATACCTAGAAGGTCTTCAGCGCGGGTTATACCCTGGTCGGTAAGAGTGATAGCACGAAGCTTTTCATCTACACCATAATCCTCGTCTTTCTTTAAGCTCTTGGCAATATCAGCAAAAGTATAATACAAATCTTCTGAATCCTCGGCTGGAGAAGAAATAATAAGTGGTGTACGTGATTCATCGATAAGGATAGAGTCCACCTCGTCCACAATAGAGAAATGGTGACCCCTTTGAACAACATCATTTATGCTATTTGCTAAGTTGTCACGAAGATAATCAAATCCGAATTCATTGTTTGTACCATATGTAATGTCTGCTACATAAGCATCCTTGCGAGAACATGGACGCAAAAATTCGTACTGAACCTTGAATGAACTTTCTTCTTTACCTTCTTCTGTCCCTGCCTGTACAGACAGGTCTTCACTCTTGTGGGCGGGATCATAAATGTATGATTTGTTTTCAGAATTTACAACAGCAACACTTACACCGAGTAATGCAAAAATTGGACCCATCCAAACCGCATCACGACGTGAAAGATAATCGTTAACTGTTACCACGTGCACACCTTCCCCTGTTAGAGAATTTAAATATGCAGGCAAAGTAGCCATCAAAGTTTTACCTTCACCTGTACGCATTTCTGCGATTGAACCATTGTGCAGAGCAATACCCCCTATGAGCTGAACATCGTAGTGCCTTTGATTGTAAATTCTGGTAGAAGCTTCGCGTACTAAAGCATAAGCCTCAGGTAATAGACCATCTAAAGATTCTCCTTTTGTTAATCTTTCTTTAAATTCTTTTGTTTTTGCTGGGAAATCAGTTAAAGATAAGGCCTGCATTGTGGGCTCTAGCTTGTTTATCTTTTCTATTAAAGGCTTCCATTTCTTGATTTGCCTGTCATTTTCGCTCCCTAAAATACTCTTTAAAATACTCATATGTTCCCCTATTCTACCACCCAAAGGTAAATTTTGCCAGTTATATAGAGTTTTTTGTAAATACCGCAAAATTACCACTGGGCAGGCAAAAAGAAAATCCCCGATAGAGAGGGGATTTTCTTTTTATTAGAGAGAAAGAATTACTTCTTGCCCTTCTTAACAGTCTTCTTAGCTGCCTTTTTTGCTGGCTTCTTAGCTACTTTTTTAACTGCTTTTTTAACTGCTTTTTTAGCTACCTTCTTTTTTGCTGCCATATATTTAAAAAAATAAATTATTTTTAAAAGATGTGTGACTAACGACCTTACAAAATTTTATAAAAAATATTTTGTAAAAAATATTTATCACACTCACACATATATTATCTCGCATAAAAAATTTTCTCGCAATACTTTTTTATAAAAAAGTGTGGATAACTTTTTCTTTTTTGAAAAAATATTTTTGCGAAAATAAAAAAATAAATTCAGAAAATTTTTTTTATAAAAATATTTTTTATTTTCATAAAAATTCTAAATAAAAAAATAAAATAGAAAAACACCAGACATTCATCTGGTGTTTTTCATATGTTTGGTTTGTATCCATAAGCCGGGTTCTGTTCTAATAGATATTTATCTAGGATGTAAGTTACCCTACACCTCAAGCGATTCTCTCCGACCGAGGTCGGAGCACGATCTTGCACACGCGTAAGTATTTTGCCGTTTCACCCGAACTCAATCGGTTCGTCACTGTTCGCAACTCTGTCCTTGCGGACGACTGGTATTACCCCCTAACTTCTCTTACAAGAAGTCGGGCCGACTACTTGCAAAGCAAGTAGTTTAGGCGCTACGTTTAATGAAGACAAGCTTCAATGTGTGCCCGGACTTTCCTCACCCACCACAACTTTGCAGATG
>JACCEE012038161.1_pt1 | contig 20090 bp, 15 predicted proteins | sample 7449931 | NCBI WGS metagenome assembly JACCEE01 (sample SAMN15323457, study PRJNA562643) | freshwater metagenome | isolation source: river surface water | place: USA:Blue River Watershed | collected 2017-08-19 | reverse complement strand
GCCACCAGCGTCCAGGCACCTGTGGAACCCGAGACCACGGCATTCGTCTTCGCATCGGACAAAGACACGGCTACACCGCCGAGCCCGGTACCATCGGGAAGCTTGATCGTACCCGAAAGGTTAGCGGAAACCGCCGCCGCGCAGGTAGCTATCATCTGGATGGAACGTCTCATGGAATATCTCCCCATTCGGTGGAGGAACGCGGACGGCGACCAGAACAACACCCCGTCCCATATCCGTGGTCTTATCGTGGATACTCGCCGACGGCCTGGTAGGAGTATACCCGTGGAAGAGGCGATTCCGAAGGGAATCCGCCACTCACCCGATCACTGGAAGAGCGACCTCCGGTGAGCGCAAGGGGAACGCACGCGCCACTCGCCCCGTGTGGTCGGGTATAGTTTTGAAATGTCCGGTCGTGACACGATCGGCGAACGCGAGAAAACCCAATCGGAAGCGATGCGTCGCAATGGCAAAGCTCGACATCCACGACTACCTGGACTACCGATCGTTTCTCAAGGACGCGTTCCGGATCGAGAAAGAAGCCGGCCGCATCACGGGTCAGCGCGACATCGCCACGTTCCTGGGATTGAAATCATCGGGGCACGTGTCGTGGATCCTGCAAGGAAAACGAGACCTGATGCCACGACTGGTCCCGCGACTGGCCCAACTGCTCCAGCTCTCCCCCTCCGACACCGATTACTTGGCGCTGCTGGTCGAACACAACGACACGGACAACCCCGACGATCGACGACGAGCGATGGGCGGAATCTCTCGATCCCAGGCCGCTGGCAAGCTCCGCATCACTCCCGGAAAGGTTTCCTACCTATCGTCCTGGAGGAACGCCGCCATCCGAGAACTTGTCGCCATAGGGAATTTCCGTCGGGAAGATGCCACGACATTGGGCGAGACACTCGAGCCTTCCGCTACGGAGCAAGAGGTCCTCGAGTCGTTGACCATCCTGGAAGAGCTCGAGCTTGTCCAGCGCGACCAGGACGGATTCTACCGTCGCCGCGATTCCATCCTTGCGGCCGGAGTCGACAGCTCTCCCGAAGCCGTGCGCGGCTTCCAGGATTCCATCCTGGAACTCTCGCGCCGCGCCCTGCGCGATATCCCCCGCGAAGAACGGGAGATATCCACCATCACGTTCAGCGCCTCGCCCGAACGCTTCCAGAAGATCCGGACTCGTCTCAAGGAAATGCGCCAGGAGATCCTGACCTTGATCCGGACCGATCCGGACCCAACCACGGTCTACCAGCTTTCGATCCAGGCCTTCCCGGCAAGCGCTCCCCTCGAGGGCAAAAAGTGACACGCCGCGCCGTTCGAACCGGTTTGGCGCTCCTGGCCGCCCTGCTGGTCGGATGCGGCTCGGATGCCAGCGTCCAAGGCGGCGGAGCGACGGAAACCGACAACAGCATCCACATCCTGGCCACCACCGCCAACGGAACACCCATGCCCGGAGCGCGGGTGCTGCTGGTCCGCACCGACACCTGGCTTCGCGATGTCGCGGCCACGGGCACCCCCACCACCATCGCACTGGCCACCGACACGTCGGGACGCCTGCGACTCGATTCCTTGCCCTCGGGAGAATGGTCGGCGCAGCTGGAAACCCCCTCCGAAGCCTGCAGCGTTCCCTTGAAGCGGGACACGGCCACGATGCTCCTGAAGCTGCAGTCGCTGACCAAGGTGGGCGTGGCGATCACTGGTCGCACCGAGGCGTCCCTGATGGCGGTGGGAACCACCTGGAGATCCACGACGGATTCCGACGGGCGTTCGTGGCTCCTTCTGCCGCCTGGACGCCGCTCGCTGGTGGCCGATCTGGACACGGCCCTTGCCGAGGCGGCCGTGGTCTCGGTCGTTTCCGGACAGGACCTGGACACCACCGTGACCGTGGTTCCACGGCGCATCCTGCTCGACGACTTTTCTAGCGGCGACGGACGAACATCGTTGTCGCGCTACACCGGCATGGGCGATTGGTTCGTCAACGCCTGGGGCACGTAAATCTATTCCGACGCCGACCCGCAAGGCGCGAGCTTCGAGGGAGCGTTGTCGATGCGCTAGACGGCCCCCGACACCAACGCCGCCGCCTTGGCGGGAATCGTCTTCGCCGACGATCGCGGATTCCGTTCCATGGACTTCTCGCGGATGGATTCCATCTGCTTCGATGTCCGCGGCAACGGAAATGTCGACCTGTACTTCATCGAGTACGCGGTAGACAGAAGCTGGAAACTGTCGGCCAATTCCCGTCTGGAAGGGCTTTCCACCGACTGGACGCGCCGTTGCGTCGCCGCGGGATCCCTGCAGGACCATTGGGCCGAGGTGAAGACCACAGCCAACACCATCGCGTTCCTGGCACGGCGCGGCGACCTGCTGGAAGTGCGCGACATGGAGTTGTGGGGAATCCCGCTGAGCGACCTGTCGCGCTGACGGATCCTGTCGGAGAGCTGCGCCGACAGGATCGAGAAGCGTCTATCTCGCCGAAACCGACGCCATCCCGCGGATGTCGACCGCCTTGAACATGCCGCCCGCGTAGAGGCTGTCGCCGATCTTCAGGGAATCGACAACGCTCCCGTCCTTGGATGCAAGCACCTTGCCCTGCGCGTCCAGCACCGAAATCTGGAAGTACGAACCTTCGGGAAGCGGTTTTTTCTGCGTGCTCGAAATCTGCAGGTTGATCTTGAATTCACCTTTGTGGAAGTCGGGAATGCCGATCGAGCCGTTGCCGCAAACAATGGGAAGCGTGTCGGTGCATGGCGCGACGGCCACCGGCAATCGCTCGCCCTTGCCTCCAAGAAGCTGGTTGATTCGCGAAGTGGCCGAATCGCGGACGATCTTTTCCGGCTTGCCCAGTTCCACGATCTCCGAAAGATCCTTGGATTCGGACTGCTTGGTGGCGATTTCGGCCAGGTCCTGTTCGGCCTGGATCCCGATCTCCAGGATCTGGTCCACCGGACTCCCGGCATCCTTGCTCTTGCAGCCCACCACGGCCATCATGGCGGTCAGGGCGAATCCGATCTTGCGCATGGTTCGTTCCTCGTTCGTGACCAAAATCCGGCGGCTCGCCGCACCTTGGGAAGGACTCCCAGGTCGACGAGAACACACCATTCGGTAATATGCGGAAAATGCTAAAGATTCACCGAAAACGGGATCTGTCGATTCACTCCATTTGCCCGATTCCCGGCAAAGTCGTCGCACTCGGCGTCGAGCGGGGCTGTCGTCGACCGTGAGCACTTTGGAAGACGTTCGGAGTGAAATAAGTGCGAACAGAGACGACGGCACCGCTCGACGCAGCCGCGGACAAAAACCGTTACACTACCTTCGACCATCGGTGGATTTCGATGTTCCCGCGGCGGAGCACCGGCCCGCGACGGCTCGTTCAGCTCGAACCTTCTTGTGATGCCAAACCGCGAGCTTCTCGTCGCCATCGCGATCCGGTACTCCGAGTACGACTTGTCCCCGATACGAATCTTCGCAATCGGCGCCCGGACGCAAGAAGGACCACCCCGTTCGGGATGGTCCTTGGCTTGAGCGGGCTCGACGACCTCGGCAGATTTTGTCCCGGAGGTTCCGCGTCGGGCGAGTCCTAGCGCACCAAGGTGAGCAGACCCATCCTGTACGGGAGCTTGTCGTAGTCGCCGCCGCCGTTCTTGCCTTGGTAGATCATCTGCAGATTGCAGGGATCGATCTCGCGGTATTCGTCGTTGCCGGTGCGGACGATCTCGCCGTGGCTGATGTCGGTGGACCATCCTCCGGTCACGTTCTTCGCCCCGGCGAAGGGCGTGGCCTCTTCGCGGGTGTTGCCCAGCGGGGTCCAGGTCCCGCCCAGGTCGGTGGCCGTGTAGGCACGGAAGTAGCGCGTCCAGGCGCACTCCACGATCATCAGGTACTTCTTCTGGCCCTTGAGCTTGTAGACCTCGATGGCCTCGAACAGACGGGTCTTGGTGTCCCGGAGAATTTCCTTCGAGCCGCTGAACTTGCCAGGGAAGCTGGCCTTGGGCATGGAGGCGCGGTAGACTCGTCCGTTGTCGTCGTTGTAGAACAGATAACAGTTGTCGTCGTCGCAGATCACGACCTGGTCGATGGGGCCGGTGTCGGAGCCCTTGTTGCCCTCGAGCGGATTTCCCGCGGTGGTGATGTTCTCCGAAAGCAGCGACTGCGTGGTCGCGGAGAAGGAGGTCGGCTTGGTAGGATCGCTTCCGGTGGTGTAGCAGAAGCCGCCGCCGCACCACTGGGTCGTGAAGATCCACTGCTTCTTGGGGGTGAAGTAGATGAGCTCCGGCGCGACACCCGGCAGGTTGTTGGGCATCACGGCCTGCGTGGAGGCGTTGGCCTGGGCGAAATCGCTGAACGGGGCCATGTAGGCCGCCTTGAAGCCCCCGCCCGACGGCGTGTAGGTCATGTAGACGATGTACTGGTTGTTGTAGCGGACCATGGTGAAGTCCTTGATCGCCAGCCACCCGTTCTTGGGTTCGGCGACGGGCTTGCCGTAGTCCTTCCACTTGAAGGTGGTGGGCAGGTCGCAGGTGGTCTGCTCGACGGGAGCCATCACGACGGCGATGTTCGACTGGCTGGCCGCCGTCATCGCGTAGGTGGTGTCGCGATACCCGGTCTTCTTGAAGACCAGCACCGGATTGTTGGCCATGGTGCGCATGGCCAGCACATGCTTGGCGACCTTCATGCCTTCGGGCCCGGTGGTGACCGCCTGCACGAATTCGCCGCCCTCGTGCCGCACGCGCAAAAACGCCGCACCGTGACCGATCCCCGACGGGATCGCAGCCCTGGCCTCGCCCTGCCGCGCCTGGGTCGAAACGCTCCAGACGGTACGACCCGCGCCATTCACCAGGGAGAACCCCACCACTCCGTCGGCCGGACCCTGGAACACCATTTCCGGGCCCGCCATTCGCAGCGAAAAAGCTCCCGAGGCATTCGCACCCAATACGCCCGAGGTGGACTGGATCGTGAACGCGCCGGAGGAATTGGTGGTCGTCGAATACGCCGACGAATCCTTGATCGTCACGGAAACGCCCGAAAGAGCAGCTCCCGCAGCGGTGTTCACCGTTCCGGATGCGCTCCAGCTCTGGGCGCCGCTCGCCGTCGCAGCGATCGCCACGGCCGCGACCAAGGCGATGTTCCGCATTCTCCGCGATGCGATCGATCGAGTGTTCATCGGTGATTCCTCCCAGTGGACGGACATTCCGGACGGATCCGCCTGAATGCCGGATCGCGACCTTCCTGGACGTTACGGGAGATGCCGATCGCGCGCCCGGGGATCCACCGAGATATCCATGTCATTTTATCAAGGAGCCCGCTTTCCGATCCCTTCGGGTTCCTTTCCCCGAATCCCGCTGCGCCGCCCCGCGAACCGCCGACAAAAAACGCCCCCGCGACCGACCGCGGGGGCAAGGCACCCGGTCAGTTGCCCGGCTTGATGATCTGGTCGAAGACGCCGCCGTCTTCGAAGTGGGTCTTCTGGGCCTTCTGCCAGCCGCCGAAATACTGGTCGATGGTGAACAGCTTGAGATTGGGGAAGAAGCTCGCGTACTTGGCCACCACCGCCGCGTCGCGGGGACGGTAGTGGTTCTTGGCGATGATTTCCTGGGCTTGGGGCGTGTACAGGTAGTTCAGGTACGACTTGGCGGCCTTGAGGGTGCCCTTGCGCGCGCTGATCCTTTCCACCAGGGCCACCGGGGGTTCGGCCAGGATGCTGATGGGAGGAACCACGATGTCGACCTTGTCCGGCCCCAATTCCTTCTTGGCCAGGAACGCCTCGTTCTCCCAGGAGAGGAACACGTCGCCGATGCCACGCTGGACAAAGGTCGTCGTGGCTCCGCGAGCGCCCGCGTCCAGCACGGGAACGTGCTGGAACAGCTTCCTCACGAACTCCTTGGCCGTGGCGTCGCTGCCGCCCGGCTGCTGGAGCGCCCAACCCCACGCGGCCAGGTAGTTCCAGCGGGCGCCGCCCGAAGTCTTGGGATTGGGGGTCACCACCGAAATGCCCGGCTTGATCAGATCGCCCCAATCCTTGATCCCTTTGGGATTGCCCTTGCGGACCAGGAACACGATCGTGCTGGTGTAGGGGGTGCTGTTGTGGGGCAGGACCTTCTGCCAATCGGCGGGCAGGAGTTTGGCTTTTTCCGAGATGGCGTCGATGTCGTAGGCCAGGGCCAGGGTCACGATGTCGGCGTCCAGCCCGTCGATGACCGCGCGGGCCTGCTTGCCCGAACCGCCGTGCGACTGCCTGATCTCCACATCGTCGCCGGTCTTGGACTTGTACAGCTCGGCGAAGGCCTTGTTGAGGTCCGCGTAGAGCTCGCGGGTGGGGTCGTAGCTCACGTTCAGGAGCTGGATCTTGGCGGCCGAAGCCACGGCGACCGAAACGGCGAGAGTAGACAGGATTTGTCTGTAGTTCATGATCGATGCCTCGGGAGTCGGAGTGCGGATGTTTGCGGGATTCCGGACAACGTCCGGAACCGGTTGTTCTTGGCAAAGGAGATCCTGGGTCTGATAGCTTCGGGAAGAACCCAATCCGGGCGCCCCCGCGGCTCAAATCCCGCTTCGACAACCTTGCCCTGCGGCACGCGGTCGGTCCGACACGATCGATCCATCGCGCATTCAAACACCTCCCCGCGAACCCGCGGCCAATCGCACCGAAACGCTCCGCGCCAGGGCGTACCATCCCGTGTAGACCCAGCATCCGACGCAGAACCCCTGCGCCGATTCCAACAACGCGCAAATACCCAGCACCACCGAAACCGCCATGTAGGCGCCTTGGGCGCCAAAAACCGACAACCCCAGCAGCGCCAACGCGAAGCCCAACCCGATGCGCGCGGCGAACCTCTTGGGCCCGGCATCGACCCAACGGGGAGCGACGCCGGCCCGGCGCAAAAACCAAGACGACAGCCTTCCCAGCGGACTCCAACGTGGTCGCGAAAGCGCCCGAACCCCGAAGTCAGCCGCCAGGAAGAGCAGGATCAGCCCCGCGATAGGCTGGGGCGCGATCCAGGCCGACACCGTGGCCAGAACCACGAACCCCGCCACCAAGCGCGCCGCTTTCTCATCGATCTTGTATCCGGCAAGTGGGCACAGCATCACATACCACCTTATTCATATATGAATGATAGGCTTAATATACACCCCACTTCGCTCAGAATCAAGTATTTCAGATAGGTTTTATAGGTTTTTAGGGGTCCCGGTCCGTCAGCCAGGATTGGAACAGCCGCAGGTTCCAGACATCCTGGACCGTCTCGGACAACGATTCGATCCGCAAAGTCATCGTCGCGGGGCGCGTGGCGACGCCGGTCGCGGGCGTGGTCTCGATCGATACGCTCTTCGATTTCGGGAAGTTCAAGATCGTGGTGGAAGTCGTCGACCGGGCTGGAAATACCAGCCCGGATTCCGTCGTGATCCAAACCATCGTAACCAATGGGCAGCCAAATCCAATCGCGCGCATGCCCGACGGGAAGGTCTGGATGACCGCCAACCTGGTGACGCCGGGCATCGTCATGGGCGGATCCACCACATGCATCGATGGCCATTGCGCGCTTGGACAAGCCTTCACCTGGAATGGTGCGACGGGAATCTCCTCGACGTGCACATCTGCCGATTGCGGTGAATTCCACAGCGCTGCGTGTTGGCTGCACGCCCTGCCATCCCCCTCGAACGTCGAAGTATGTTTACGCGTTGTCCCTTCGTAATGGCTTTTGGACGGTCCGATCGAATCGCACGCCCTTGCTTGTCACTGCAGTCGGGAACATCAGAAAACCGGAAACGGTGTCAATCAAGGAAATCCGATGCGTCCAATCATCTTCCTCCTGACCGCTTTCATTGGATCCGTTTTTGCGCAAGACGGCATTTCCATGGGATCCCCAAGTCCCGATCAGTTCGCCGAGGTGGCGCAGAAGATCGACACCACCAGCGACTCCGCGAAGGACACGCTGGCGAAGAAGCCCAGCGTCACCAGCGATTCTGCTAAGGACACCTTGGCGAAAAAAGCCAACGTCATCAGTGATTCCGCGAAGGACACTTTGGCGAAGAAGGCCGAGGCAAAAAGCGACACCGCTCAGGACGCCCTGACAAAAAAGGTCGAAGCAAAAAGCGACACGGTTCAGGATACCTTGGCCAAAAAGACCGAGGCAAAAAGCGACCTTGTCAAGGACACTCTGGTGAAAAAGGTCGACGCCCCCGTCGACTCCGACAAGGACGGTATCGCCGATCATCTCGACAAGTGCCCCAAGGGTCCTACTGGCATCGCCGTCGATTCGAACGGATGCCCCATCGACTCCGACAAGGACGGTATCGCCGACCATCTCGACAAGTGCCCCAAAGGCCCGAACGGGATTGCTGTCGACTCGAACGGATGCCCCATCGATATCGACAAGGACGGTATCGCCGACCATCTCGACAAGTGCCCCAAGGGTCCCATCGGCGTCGCCGTCGACGCGATTGGATGTCCTCTCGACACCGACAAGGATGGCATTGCCGACCACCTCGACAAGTGCTCCATGAGCCCGAACGGAGTCTCCGTCGACGCGAACGGATGCCCGATCGACACGGACAAGGACGGTGTTCCCGACGACTTCGACAAGTGCCCGAAGGGCCCCAGCGGAGTCGCGGTCGACTCCTTGGGCTGTCCCCTTGATTCCGACAAAGACGGCATGGCCGACCACCTGGACAAATGTCCCGCGGGCCCGATTGGAATCGCCGTCGACGCAACCGGTTGCCCCGTCGATTCCGACAAGGACAAGGTCCCCGATCACCTCGACAAATGCCCCAAGGGTCCCGCCGGCATCGCTGTGGACTCGACCGGGTGCCCCGTCGATTCCGACAAGGACGACGTTCCCGATCACCTCGACAAGTGCCCCAAGGGTCCTGCCGGCGTCGCCGTCGACGCGAATGGATGCCCCCTCGACACCGACAAGGATGGCGTACCCGACCACCTCGACAAGTGTCCGCACAGCCCCAATGGTGTTCCTGTCGACGCGAACGGCTGCCCTGTCGATGCCGACAAGGATGGCGTCCCTGATTACTTGGACAAATGCTCCAAAGGACCCAACGGCGTCGCTGTCGACGCCCATGGATGCCCCGTCGACACCGACAAGGACGGCGCGCCCGACTACCTCGACAAATGCCCAAGCACCGCGACGGGGATTTCTGTCGATCCGAATGGATGCCCGATCGACACCGACAAGGACGGTGTAGCGGACAACGTGGACTGGTGCTCCGGCACTCCCGCCAAAGTCGTCGTCGACTCGAGTGGATGCCCCATCGATTCCGACAAGGATGGAGTACCCGACCATCTCGACAAGTGCTCCAAGAGCCCCAAAGGGAACCCCGTCGATTCAAGCGGGTGCGCCCTCGACGCCGACAAGGACGGAGTCCCCGACAACGCGGACTGGTGCCCCGGCACCCCCGTCGGAATCGCCATCGATGCCAACGGCTGCCCTCTGGATGCCGACAAGGACAAGGTCCCCGACCACCTCGACAAGTGTCCCAAGACACCAAGCGGATTTCCGGTGGACGCCAATGGTTGCCTCATCGACACCGACAAGGACGGCGTCCCCGACCACCAGGACGATTGCCCCAGCACACCGAGCGGACTTTCCGTCGACAAGAAGGGCTGCCCGCCCGACAAGGACAAGGATGGAGTCCCCGACAAGCTGGACAAATGCCCCAAAGGCCCCAAGGGGATCCCGGTCGACTCGAGCGGCTGTCCCGTCGATCTCGACAAGGACCGCGTCCCCGACTACGAAGACCGGTGCCTCGGCACACCCGCGAACACTCCCGTCGATGACAACGGTTGTCCGCGCGACTCGGACAAAGACGGCATAGCAGACTACCTCGACAAATGCTCCAAAACCCGCGAGGGGATCATTGTCGATGCCAATGGATGCCCCATCGACAGGGACAAGGACGGCCTTCCCGACTACCTGGATCGGTGCCTCGGTACCCGCGCCGGACTCCCCGTCGACGACAAGGGGTGCGCCATCGACGCGGACAAGGACGGTGTTGGCGACGAAACCGACAAATGCCTGGGTACGCCTGCCCAGATCGCCGTCGACTCCGATGGCTGCCCGATCGATTCCGACAAGGATGGCGTCCCCGATTATCTCGACAAATGCCTTCGGAGCGCCGCAGGGGTGGTTGTCGATTCGACCGGTTGCCCGGACGCCCGGTTCGCGAAGGGAAGCAGGACCGTGTTGACAGGAATCGTCTTCGTGCAGGGCAAACCCGACATCGACCCCGTCAGCGAACCCGTCCTCGCGCAACTCGCCGCCACCCTCAAGAAAGCCCCTATGGCCAAGATCGAGATCGCAGGGTTCACGGACAACAAAGGCCAGGCCAAGGCGAACCAAGCGCTGTCGGCCAAGCGCGCCGAAGCCGTCGTGAACCAACTTGTGCGATTGGGCGTACCGGCCCAACAGATCACATCGAAGGGCTACGGCTCGGCACAACCGATCGCCGACAACAAGACCAAGGAAGGACGAGCCAAGAACAACCGCATCGAGTTCAGGGTCAAATAAAGCTACCCGCGGGGAAGCGCTGCGGGTTCAGATGCTCAGGCCGCTCGCTCTTTCCCGGATCGCGCGCAGGCCTGCAGCAACGCACCCACCTTGGCCTTGCCCGCTTTGCAGATCCTGTCGGCCAATTCGAAGGGGACCGCGTCGAGCTCGGCTTGCGCGGCGATCTGGTCGAGCATGGCCAGCCACACCCTGCCCGCCATTTCCGCATCGTAGAGAGCGCGGTGGAACGCGCCTTCGGTTTCGATGTCCAGGTGCCGGACCAGGGTCTCGAGCTTGTGGTTCGCCGCATCCTGGATCAGCCTTCTTGCGAGCAGCATCGAGCACGAGAAGCTCCCGGTGTACGATCTCGAGATCTTCGCGAACTCGGCGTCCAGAAATCGCCGATCGAAGGACGCGTTGTGGGCGACCAGATTGTGGTTTCCGATGAATTCGTGGAACTCGGCCATGACCTCGCGGCACGGAGCCGCGTCTTTGAGCATGGCGTTGGTGATGCCAGTGTACTCGGAAATGAATCCGCTGATCGCGAAGCCGGGGTTCATGAGCTTCTGGAATCGCTCGACGAATTTCCCGTTCACGATCTTCACGGCCCCGATCTCGATGGCGCGATCCCCGTGGTCCGGCGACAGGCCGGTCGTTTCGAAGTCCAGTACCACGACGGTGTCGGCGCAAGTGCTCGATGGTGTGTTCGTCATGGTCCGTTTCTTGGATGTGCGATGCCGGATGAAGCCTTGTGACCAGAAATTGTCGTCACCTGGTTTCCCCACCCGATCCCGGTCACCCCGGGGACGTCGGAGGGCGGAAGAAACCTAGACAACCGAACCCTCCGATGGAATGGGCAGCCACGGAAAGACCACCCTCGATTCCTAGCTTCGTGTCCTATGCCAAAGCGCACCCCATCGCCATTGTTCGCCCCGTTCCTTGCGACGGCTCTCGCTTGCATCGGGGCGATCCCCAGTGCCGCGCTTTCGCCAGCACCTTTCCCCGTCGAGAGGCTCGGTGCAGCTGCGGCAGGGCACACGGATTCGGCGGCGAGCCTGGAGGCCGCGCTGATCGCCGACTGGCACGCGGCCGTCGACGGGATCCTCGAGCGAGATTCGGGGAAATCCGCGGCGTTCGTGATGGACAAGGGCGAGCACGCGCTGCGCATCCGCGGTTGGCTGGGCTTGAACGCCAAGCGGACCATCGACGTCCAGTATTTCATCTGGTCGACAGACAATGTCGGGCGCCTTGCGCTGGCGGGACTGCTGCAGGCCGCGGACCGGGGTGTCCATGTCCGCATCCTGGTCGACGATCTCATGCTCGAGAAGCCCTACGGGCTGCTGTTGGCCATGGATGCCCATCCCGACGTCGAGATCCGCGTCTACAACGCCAACAACACCCTGGGGGTCGGATTCTGGAAGCGTCTATGGACCGCGCTCACGAGCTTCCGGAGCATGAACCAGCGGATGCACCAGAAGACATTTCTTGTCGACGACAAGGCCGCCGTGGTGGGTGGCCGCAACATGGCCGACGAGTACTACGACTTCGATCCCGAATTCAACTTCCGCGACCGCGACGTCCTGCTGGCGGGCCCCGTGGTCGAACAGATCCGCGACGGCTTTTCCGAACACTGGAACAGCCCGCTCAGCGTTCCCGTCTCCCGCATTCTCGCCAAGGAGACCGCGGCTCTCAAGGCTCCCGCGATCGATTCCATCGGACAGGAACTGCTGGCACGATGGAACGACACCACGCATTTTTCGCCGGAAATGAAGCAAGGCATTCTCGAGGTGCCCCGCCGCGTTCCCGACCTCCTGCACGACATGGACCTGTGCGATGCGCGCTACATCCACGATGTCCCGGGAAAGAACGATGGAACCCAGGGTCTTGGCGGCGGCGGAGTCCTCACGAGCGCCTTGGCGGCGATCCTCGATTCCGCGAAGCAGGAAGTCCTGATCCAGAGCCCGTACTTGATTCTGGACCCCAAGGCCCTGGAACTGCTGGGGTCGCTCGTCAAGCGCGGCGTGAAGGTCCGCATCAGCACCAACTCTGCGGCCAACAGCGACAACCACTACGCCGTCAGCGGCTACCAGAAGCAGCGCGAACGAATTCTGGCAGCCGGGATCGAAGTGCGCGAACTCAAACCGCACCCACAGCACCAGACACGGATCCTGCAGCGCTACGCCCAGTTCGGCGAGCATCCGCCGATCATCGTCCTGCATGCGAAGACCGCCGTGATCGACCGCAGGATCCTGGTGGTGGGAACCTACAACCTCGATCCTCGCAGCCAGAATCTGAACACCGAAGCCGCCGTGGCGATGCCCAGCGCCAAGCTCGCCCTGGAAGCCGCCACCGCCATCGAAGAAGACATGAAGCCCGAAAACAGCTGGGACGCCAAGAGCGGCGAAGGAGATCTAGCGCTGTCGTGGTGGCAGCGGTTCAAGCTCTGGCTGTGGCGACTGGTCCCAATGGAGCCCATCCTGTAGGAGGGATCGCTCTCCGTTTGGATCTCGTCCAAAAATTCATCCCATCTTGTTAATCGACTTTGTAGCCGAACTCGCGCTCCACTCCGCTGGGAGCGGCTTCATCGCTCTGATAATGGATGGGATCTCGAGACAGGAGCCAGCCATAGCACCGATTCATTCATAAATACACCGATGTAAGTAGATTATGTTGCATGAATCATTGGAAGGCATGCCAGGCAGCACTCAACAAGCACCCGTGCTCCTCCCTGGAACTCACCCATTTCGGAGTCGCCCGAAGCACACTCTCTCGATGGGCCAAGTCAGGGCGCATCATTCGACTGGCGCATGGACTCTACGGCCTACCCGAATCGGCCTACGACGAACACCACAGTCTGGTCCTTGCACAAGGGCAGATGCCCCATGGGGTTCTCTGTCTTCTCTCCGCCTTGCAGTTCCACGGGCTCACCAGCCAGCTGCCTCGTGAGGTATGGATGGCCATGGAAGGTGGGACCCATCAACCTCGTGTGACAGGCATCAAGGTGCGCGTCTGTCGATTCACCGGAGACGCCTACTCCTCGGGAATCGAAATCCACAAAGTTGAAGGCGGCGTTCTTCGTATCTACAGCGTGACAAAAACTGTGATCGACTGTTTCCGGATGCGCAACAAGATCGGAGTGGACATCGCGATCGAAGCGCTACGCGACGCCCTGCGAGCGCGGAAGACCGCGATTGGAGAGCTGGAAAGCACGGCAGCACGGCTGAGGGCGCGAACGATCCTTCGCCCCTACCTGGAAATGGCGGCTGCGTCGTGAACAAGGCGCATTCCGTTTCGGCACGCTTGCTTCAAATCGCAAAAGTTCGCGATGAGGACTTTCACTTCGTGCTTGTCCGCTACGGCTCCGAACGGCTCCTGTATCGCATAGGTGTGCATCCGGTCTTGCGAACATTCCTATTGAAAGGCGCTTCATTGTTCCTGGTATGGGAAGGAACATGGTTCCGTACGACCCGCGATATCGACCTTTTGGGGTTCGGCAACCCCGACATGGAACATGTCAAGCAGAGCTTCATGGAACTGTGTTCGATGGACACCAGCAACGCGGATGGACTGATCTTTGATGGCGAATCGCTGGCTGTCGGTCGCATCAAAGAGGACCAGTTCTACGAAGGCATCCGCGTGCGGCTTGTTTGCCTCCTGGAGAAGACACGGATCCCTCTCCAAGTGGACATCGGGTTCGGCGACGCGGTAACCCCGTCGGCGGATCCCGTCGAGTACCCGTGTCTGCTGGATGCTCCACCCCCTCGCCTCAACGCCTACCCCATGGAGACCGTCGTCTCCGAAAAGTTCCTCGCCATCGCGACTCTGGGGATGTCCAACACCCGCATGAAGGACTACTTCGACCTCGCGGTTCTGGGGCGGCGCTTTTCTCTTGATGCCGCGATGTGCACCCTGGCGATCAGGAACACCTGCCTTGCCCGCAGGATCGATCTTCCAAAGGAACTGCCGATCGGCCTGACGGATCGTTTCGGCTCAGACATTGACAAAAACCGGCAATGGAACGCCTTCACCAAACGGAGCGGGCTCTCGATCCAAGTGGGCGATCTCGCCTCGGTGGTCCAGGAAGTCCGCACCCTACTCGATCCGATCCTGGAACTTCTCTTTGCCGAGAATTTTCCTGGATGAACTCGGCGGAGCCTTGGGCACGACGGAAATGCGATCTCGAACAACGAATCAATGCACTTCGAGAGGATCTCCAACTCGCCGAAGCAGATCTGATCGCCCACCTCCGGAAGGCACCGAAGCCGACTCCCATCGTCGAATCGACACTTTCACCGGATGACAAAATCCGACTGTTCCGGGAACGATTCGTCGGTCGCGACGACGTGTACGCTCGTCGCTGGGAAAATCCAAAAACGGGAAAGTCTGGATATTCCCCCGCTTGCCGGAACGAATGGGTTCGCGGCATCTGCGAGAAACCGAAGATCCGATGCGCACAGTGCCTTCACCGTGATTTTCTACCACTGGACGATTCGGTCCTCAAAGCGCATCTGCAAGGGAAGATGGTCGTCGGAGTCTACCCGTTGACCCATCGCGCCCAGACCATCTTCCTTGCTGCCGATTTCGACGGAGAGCATTGGCGTCGAGACATTCGGGCTACCCTCGTCGCCTCCAAAGAGCTCGGAATTCCAGTCGCCATCGAAAGATCGCGCTCTGGTGACGGGGCGCACCTATGGATGTTCTTCGATGGACCCGTATCGGCGGTGCAGGCAAGAAAACTTGGATTCCAGATTTTGTCACGAGCGATGAACCACGAAGATCGGCTCCCTCTCTCTTCCTACGACAGACTCTTCCCCAACCAGGACGGCATGCCCGATGGAGGGTTCGGGAATCTCATCGCCCTGCCACTGCAACGTGCAGCCCGCGAACAAGGCAACACGATCTTTCTGGATGAAGGCCTCGAACCGCTACCGGATCCGTGGACTTGTCTCCAAAGACAACAGCTGGTCTCCCTCGAACAGCTCGATTCCTGGGTTGGCTCCGGACCAGAAGTCAAATTCCGTACGCTCGAAGATGACGGCGAAGAGGAAGTCCCGCCGTGGCTTCGCAATCCATCCAGAACCTCGTCGCCATCACCGATCTCGAACAAACCCGACAGGCTCAAAGTCGTCCACGGTCAATCTCTGTTCATCGAGAAATCCGGCCTTCCCGTTCCGCTCAAGGCGCGGATCAAGCGACTCGCGATCCTCGCCAACCCCGACTTCCATCGCAAGGAGGCCATGCGGCTCACGGTCGCAGGAACGCCTCGAGCGATCCGATGCTTCGAGGAAGATGAACAATGGCTGTCACTCCCTCGCGGATGCAGGTTGGCCTTGGAGCACCTCGCACGCGATCTGGAAATCGCTTTGGATTGGGAAGATCGGACAGTCGTCGGAAGGCCTTTGGAGGTAGCCTTCCACGGCGATCTCCGTGATGGACAATCAGAGGCCGTGACCGCGTTGGAAAACCAAACTCTCGGCATCCTCTGCGCCCCGCCAGGCTCCGGAAAACCCGTCATGGCATCGGCATTGATCGCTCGCCGGAAGATCAACACCTTGATCCTGGTCCATCGGCAACCTTTGGTGGACCAATGGAAATCGCGACTTTCGACGTTCCTCGGATTGGATCCGAAGGATATTGGCACCGTCTCGGGAGGAAAAGCGCGACGCAACGGCGCTCTCGATGTCGCCATGGTGCAAAGCCTGTTGCGAGATGCTCGTGTCGAGGACTGGATCGGCGAATACGGAATGGTGATCGTGGACGAATGCCACCATGTACCGGCGGTTAGCATCGAGAAGGTTCTCAAGGAAGTGAAGGCGAAATTTGTCCACGGCCTTACCGCCACACCTCGCAGGAAAGATGGGCTTCACGGTATCCTGCATCACCAATGCGGCCCGATCTTGCACCGTATCACGGAAACCAGCGAAGCGGCCGAACTCGAGAAAACCCTCGAAATCCGCGAAACCGGTGTCGTCCCCATCGAGTTGGAGGGTGCAGCTGGAATCCAAGCGCAATTCGGAGCACTCGCGGAACATGAATCGAGAACGGTTCGAATCGTCCAGGACATACTGGCGCTGCTTGACGATGGATTCCATCCCCTGGTTCTGACAGAACGTGTCGAGCACTTGCGAACCCTCGAAGCGAAACTTCGCATCCATGTCCCGAATCTGATCGTTCTGAGGGGAGGAGAAACAGCCAAGCGTCGCAAAGCCATAGGAATCGAACTCGGCAATGTCGGTGAGAACGATCGCTGGGTCATCTTGGCCACCGGCCGATACATCGGGGAAGGCTTCGACGAACCTCGCTTGGACGCGCTGGTCCTCGCCATGCCCATCAGCTGGAAGGGAACCCTGACCCAATACGCCGGGCGGATTCTTCGCCACCATCCCGGCAAGTCGAGGGTTCGCATCCTCGACTATGTCGACGCAGGAAGACTGCTCCAATCGATGGCAAGAAAACGTCGTGTCGTTTGGAGAGCCCTCGGGTTCCGCTAAAACCACGGCTGAGCTTCGATACTGGCCTTAGCTACCGATTTCCAACCAATTGGTAGCGCCAAGATCACCCAAACCGCAGACGATTCGTAAACCGAGCCTCTCGGAATCGCCCACAAAGACATGCGCTGAAAGAGCTCGCAAGAAACTCACCAAGTGCGAATCATGCCGCTCGCGTCCGGATCACGGATCCGAACCAACCGAAACCCGCTTGCGCCTCCTGCGCGCAAACTTGGCAACCATCGTCATTTGCGCTCACCGGGCACAAACAAAAACGGCCCACCGTCCGGCGTGTGGCACTTGTGACAAGAAACAGAATAGGCTCACTTGTGGGTGAGCCTATTCAAGAGTTGGGGTACAAGGATTCGATTCTCCCAGTAATCATCGGGGTTTCGAGTCGATGTCGCGATTTTGGTACCAGTTTTGGTACCAGGCTCGCCCCCCTTGGAAGGGGAGCAAAACCAAAGCTTCGGACGGATCGGATCTGCCAAAGAGCGAGCCCGGATGGTGTTCTGGCTCGTTCTGCAAAACTGCATTCCGTAGGATCCGAACACCACACTCCATGGGCTTCTTGATGGAAATTACTGCGCAGTCGGTTGCCCCCAACCCGGATCAATAGGCTCGGATTCCAGTAGCACCGGCCGACTCAGTGGGATTCCATCGTATCCAGGACGTTCCATTCCCTTCGCATGTCCCAGGTGATGCCAGCTTGGGAACGCTCCTTCCGACGCTGCCAGGCCCCCTCCAGATCCAGGTATTTCCAACGACAATTTTCATCCTCGTCGCATCCTGCAGAGACTCCTTCGTCCGGGTCAAAACTGGTATCGACAACCGCGCTGGAACGCACAAACGGATGCCCTTGTTTTGGATGGAATTCCACCTTCCAGGAATAGGCAATGGATGGCAGCATCCAGCGTTCCTTGTCCGGAGGACATCCGAGCCCGCAAGGGATCGGTTCGAGTGGCGAGGCCAGGTTGACACCGAGGCGCACCACAAGATCCGGTGCCTCTGTATCCGATTCTTTCCAAGGGGCGATGGTCACCAGCTGCGGACCGACCCATCGACGGACCACGCTGTCCAATGCATCCTCGACAAGTCGATTTCTGCCGGGACACTCGAAGAAGTCGAACCCCGAATCGGGAACCATGATTCTCCGGCCCGTGGATCGCCCCAATCGAGCGGCATCGTCGGATGAGTTCACTTGCTCCAAGACCGCTTGGTAGCGAACAATCCTTGTTCCCCGAAATGACCCCGACGTATCGGGGAGCAAATTCTTCCAAAAGGCATCGATTAATGAATCGCCCGAGATGACCCGCGCGTAAGGCGCCCTGCGCAGACCCAGCAGCAGCTTTGACTCCAGGAGCTTAGCAGACTCCAGACGATCTCCCCAATCCTTCGCATGTTCCAGATAACAGCGGAGGTGCGACAGATCCGGACGAGCCAGCACGGCGGACCAGGTTCGACGACGCGCTTCTTCCAGATGTCGCGAATTCGGGTGCGCCTTGAGGTAGCCGTTGTAGGCGTAGGCAGAACCGATCGATTTGGCATCGCGCCAATCGACAAGATCGACGAGATACTTCCCGATCGGGGCGATCGACAGCGCGGAAAGACCAATGATCACGGCAAGGAATCGCAAGCCTTTCCGCAACTTCACGGCCTCTACTCCAGCGGAGCGCAGAGCGGACACCAGGATCCAGGACGCCAATCCCATGAAACCGATCCAACGCACCCCATCCTGCAGCATATAGTGGAGCGGAGGATCCATGCGACGGGCCGCCGACATGGCTGCGCCTATTTGGGAAATCCCGCCATAGACAGCCAATGCACAAGCGATCCCGGGTAGAAGCAAATCGATCCCAATTCGCCCATGCTCCAACCTGCCTGCGATCGCCATCCAGACCAGATGAACCAGACTTGCGACCAAGGCGATCTGCAGGTATGAATTTGGCACAGTCCACATTCGGGAAGGCAGGCCCCAACTGTCGGAAAACAGCAGTGTGTCGTAACTCGACACGAAACTCGAAAACCAGAGTTTGTGGCTCCCCAGAAGCCAAAGGAGAGGAATCCAAAATCCATGAAGGAATCCACGCCTGCCAAGTTCTGTCAGAATCCTTCCGCAGGTGAGGAGATTTGCTGCGCGGTTCATCATGGGTCGAGCCTCCACAAGCGGCGAAAGAAGGCCTCCATACGAGGCTTTCTCGTACCCAGGTCGTTCCATCGGAGGTTTCCTTGCCGATGGACGTGCACCGAATCCTGGTCGTACGATCCTCCGGTGGGACATTTTCCGTCGAATCCGATCTTCTTCGCCGTATCGCACGACGTGAACACGGAGACAACGGAATCCGCCCCTCCTGATCCAAGTACGATGGTCCATCGATATCCGACAACTGGGTTTCTTACAGACGGAACATTCGCAGCCAGGAACGGATCGAGAGTCAGACGAATGTCACCGCCCTGTCCGCCTTGGTCGAATTCGTACTCGAATACGCCGCCCCCGACAGTCGAGTCGATCCTTGAGAGGGCGTAATCCACCAGTTCCCCTTCGTCGCCATACAATGGCAGTACCCGATCGACATCCTGTCGCAGCCGTCCCTGGCGTCGCAAACTGTCCAAAAAGCGATGGAGACGGATACGCTCCCAATCAAGTGCAACCTTCACCCTTCTTGGTCGTCCCGAATCGGCGGCATCCTTTGCCCAGTTGCGCCAAATCTTGTCAACATCTGGATCCAGCGACACACGGCGGGATGAAACGGCGACAGCCTTCTTCTGGAAGAGCCTAGACCATTCGGATCCTGCCGAATCGGCGAAACGCCCCCAGTTCTCCTTTCGGTCACGGATCCATTCCAACTCGTCAAGCCGTTCGGAACGACGAACCCGATTCCAACCCAGGTGCCGAATCCGCTCCTGCTCCGACGAATCCCCTGTCCGGAACAGCCATCGATCGAAATCCTTGGGGGCATTTGTTCGAAGGGCGACCCGTTCCAGATTCCAGGTCAACAGATCCATCTGGAATAGCACGACACCAACCGACATGCAGAGAAGAGCCACGTAGGCGAACCCTCTCCCCCATCGGACCCAACGCGCTCCGGGAAAGACGGCTCGAACT
>JACCEE010602443.1_pt1 | contig 20109 bp, 32 predicted proteins | sample 7449931 | NCBI WGS metagenome assembly JACCEE01 (sample SAMN15323457, study PRJNA562643) | freshwater metagenome | isolation source: river surface water | place: USA:Blue River Watershed | collected 2017-08-19 | reverse complement strand
GCAAAGCCAGCAAGCTGGTTAAGTTTCTCTTGAAGTTCATCTCGGAGAGCGCGCGCCTCTTTACGATGACTGGCAAGCTTTTCTTCATCGACCAGAATGCCTCGTGCTTGCATATAGAGAAGTGGGCGGAACAATCTTTCATTGAACTCATAAGTTTTATCGTTACCAAAACGAGTGAGCTCTTGCGAGATTGGTTCGTTCGCCTCAAGACACACAGCACTGTCTTTTGCGTTGTACATATAGAATTGCGCAATATCACCTGTGCCGCCTTTCAGATCATTGAACCAAGTCTTGCCTTCGTCTTTGTAATAAGGTTCTCGGGTGTACAAACTTGTGATAAAGCCCAGACCCTTTGGGAAGTCTGGGTAATTGAGATTATGTTTGATCATTGTATCTTCGATCCTGCCTTTATGCGCATGGATTTTGTTCCTACTGAACATGAAAGAAAGATCAAACATGCCGTTCTGATAGACAAAGGTTTTATCCGGGGACTCCAAAAGCAGCGCTACAAGACGCCAGAGTCTCATCTCTTCTTCCATCGTCCAGCGGGCATCGAATGGAATAGACATGCACTCTACCGCACTCGTAGCAAATGATATACAAGAGACTTCCATTTTGTATACTTCTATGTCCACTGCAATTACAGGCTGGCTTAAGCAATACTCTAGCCAAGCAACCGCGTCGAGAAAACTCGGCTGGACTTTTAAATTTCTTACAGGTAAATTGAGGTCGGGACTCGAAGACTCTACACTCACCCGCTTGAAGTCTGCCGACATGAAGTAGCGATATAGATACTGTCTGATCGCAACCCTCGGATCTATTGTTGGAATAACTTTGACAGAGCCGTAGAAGTCGATTGAAGAAAGAATAGAGCCTCTCCACTTTGTAATTCCTTTCTTGTTTGTCAGGGCTTGGAGGGCAATCTCGCCTAGGGGAACATAGACATTTGCATTTGCTTCTTTGATTGCACTCTTTAACTGTTGGAAATAAGGCGTAGCAATACTGGAGAATCCAGTCTTTGGACTCCAATACTTGAGAGATTCTGCCTGATTACATGCGATTGGAATTACAAAGATGATTGAAATCTCAGCCATTGACAGGCCGCTATGGCTTACGCATTGTGCAAGAGTTGAGCCGGCAGAATCTGAAAAGCCCTGCTGTAGCTGCTGATCCTGATGACTTGGATAGTCGCACACTACACAGATTCTGGCATTTTGTTTTATGTTGTTAAAACTATTGTAGCTATGATCCATCTGAAGGAAGCTCACTATTAAGTATCTCCTCTCTATCAAGTTTTACTACATCGAATCCGAGTTCTTTGGCATAGCTATCTCGAAGTGCAATTTCATCTTTTTTGTGATCTACCAAAGGATATTCAACTGCATAAGATTCTGTACTTAGACAAATGATTCTACTGATATGACTGTTGCGCCTGATAAAACTCAGGCATTGATGACAGGGTGTTTCTGCCCAGATGTATAAATCTCTACAGTTGTAGCGACACTCTCGAAGATTTGTAACAGCCACCACTTCGGCATGTAGCGCAGGGCAGATGCCTTGTTCTCTCTTGCAGCAGTGAATCGTAGATTGCGGATGATTCGCAGCAAGGACTGATAGATAGCTTGATGGATTGTCGGAATCTTTGATGACCGCCACAGGAATATAGACGCCTATCTTGCGGCGTTGGCAAGTGGAATAGCTAGAGAACTCTCTCGCCTTGAGCATTCTTTGGAAGTCTTTTTCCTCAATCACTTGAATTCCTCCTCTACCTTGAGAAGGAACCTTTTCTTGACTTCTTCATTAAGATCAAATCCTCTGGCCTTTCTATTGGTCTTGAATGCAGCTCTAATGTCCACCCCAGAACCGAGAAAGGGGCTGAGTATTTCACCGTGCTCAGGCGTAAATGTGTTGATAATCTCTTGCATGAGTTCAATCGGCTTTTCTGTCGGATGAATCTTCTTTTGAGGATCCAACTTCGAGAATTCAAAGACATTCGAGCGTCCTCTCTTGTTAAGAATCGGCTTACCCTTGCGGCATATAAAAAAGGCTTCGTAGTTTTTACCAAGAAGAAGATCAGGCTGATTAGTTTGTGCCGCGCCTGTTGCGTACCAAATGCCCGGAACTGCATCGACTGCCCATCCTGTCTGCGTAAGAATGTCATAAAGTTCTCTGTACCATTGGATTCCGAACCAGAAGCACATAAAGGAATTGTCAACGATTCGGTAGGTTTCTTCTATAACAGTTTTGCAAAAGCCAAGATAGTCTTCACCAGACCATTCTTTGTAGTCGTGATCAATAGTTTGCGCCTCTGAATTACTTCGTTTGATGTTATTCAGATTGATACCGTATGGAGGATCACAGTTGATGAAGCTATAGTTGTAAGACGGATGTCTCTTGAGGTTCTCAATTGCATCTCCGATGATGAAACTATCGTTGGCTTGCTTGAACATAGAGCCGAGCTTTGCCTCGCCTGATTGTTTACGCTTCATTAGTTCATTAACGACCAACTTTTCTTGCAGCTGCTTGAGTTTCTTGCGAGCATCATCTTTTGTTTTGCACTCTGCCAGTTCTGGTATAAGCTCCATAGCGTTAGAGAGGCCAACGTCAAGAGAGAAATTAGAAGGGCTATCGCCAACAAGTTTTGCAACATCTGCCTGGCTGACGCCTTCCTGATTTCGGCCGAGACCTTTTGCTCCGTGGATTGACTGTTTAAGTTTGAGAATTTCATTCTTGAGGTTTACCTCCTCTTGCCAGGTCATATCATCACGTTGAAGATTTTCCTCCAGTTCCAGTTCTCGTAGCTGGATAGGGGTGACAAAGTGGCGGCGAGTTACAGGAACTTCTTTCCAGCCAAGAAGCTTTAGTGCGGCCAGTCTGCGGCCACCAGCAATGAGATTGTTCTGCCCATCAATACTGGGGTAGTGGATAAGGCCTTTTTCCCGGATGCTCTCGCAGAGTTCGTCCATATTCTTGTACTCTTGCCTGAAGCGTTCGCCGATGATGATAGATTCGATTGGTATAAATTCAGATTGAAAGTGCTCCTTAACGTGATCTGGTGTGGTTGTTGAAGCTGTCATGCAAGACCTCCAAGAAGTTCCTTTATTTGTTCTGGTGAAAGTTGCTTGAGAAGTTTATCTATCTCTGATTTCTTCTCTTTGTTTTGTTTCTCTTTCTTGGCCACGACATTCTCAGATGTGCGGTTGTGCCGAATAGATCGAAGAAGTTCTTCAAGTTCTTGATCTGACATCTGGCTTATTGATTGCTGGAGATCTTCGAGTTTCATAAAATAGTTGCCTCCAATCTATCAAGGATATCTTCTAAAGATTCTTTTACGTCGTAACGGTAATCTTCCAGACAATCAAAAGTTCTTATTTCTGTTAGTCCAGTGCCTGGATTTTTGTATAATGATACTAGGGTATCCAGATTAATAAAAATATCAGCACCAGTTGCATTAGTTGTTAGTTTTATAAGTTTCATTTCACTTTATCCTCACTCTCTTTCCATCTTCTGGGATTGGATTAAATCTTCCGCTGATTAATAACTCTATTACAGACAAGCCTTCTTTTTCAATCTCATTGCAGACAAGCTCACAGAGTCGCCTGACTACAGCCGCCTGAGTCCCCCAAGGAAACAATCTCTGCATACGTTTAAACAGAGCTGGATCTACAGGCACTGAGATTCTATTCATCCGATTCACCTCCTTTTTTATTATAACCTCCGGAGAGGCTCCAGTGGCTGGGAGCTAGGCTCCTGCAATGTTTTGTTAAGAAGCGGCTGAACAGACATAGGTGTTTTACGTGGCGCAGCTTAAGTGGTTTTGATTTCATCTTTTGAAGAGCCCTTTCAAGTTTAGTGTTTAAAATTTCAATACTTAAGTTGGTAAATCAAAAAATACTGTGGGATCTGGACAATCTACTAATACTCTTTGGATAGATAAAAACTCTCTAACCCTGTCCGACCCAAGAGCCTGCTGTAGAGCAATACGCTCAAGATCTGTTAGCGCTAAATGAGTTTGAACTGTGACGTGAACTTTTGGAAATCCAGACTTGGATGGCTTAGTATCAAAACTCCAGGGCTTATCCACTATTGTATTTATCTCACCTAGTCGAATTTCAAAAAGTATAAAATCATCAGAAGAGTCTATATCTAAAAGAAGTTCTCCAGCTTTTGGTCTTGTTACATGTAAGCCTGCCGGGCAATCCTCAGCCGCATTACGCATAATATAGTCTTTATTGTCCATTATAGCCTCCTGTCTGAGCTTATGTAGTCTTTTCGAATCTTGCAATCTTTTCTCTTAGTTCTATAACGCTCCTTATCTTCATCATATACAATAACTGTGCAGCTGTAAGATACTTGGATTGGATTCTCAGTTCTTATAATTGTCTTAAAGCTTTTGCCCTTATCAGGACTGAACCAAGTTATTGAAGATAGAAGCATATAACTAATTAAGAGGCTGTTCATAGATCAACCATCCTTTCTTCAAGGTCTTGATCTCCGTTAAAGATGCAATCGCTTGGCAGTTTATCTATCCTAAGACATTTCCAGGACGCTTCAATAAGAGCTTTGCTGTTCTGATCTTGTTCCATTGCCCATACTGAGCAGGCTCTTCCAAGATAGTTAAAGGGATTTTCTGTCATGTCTATGCGAACTTGTTTAGGCATTCCTGAGACATTGCAGATTGGCCGAAGAAAGTTGTTGATATACTGGCCTACAATTACCGCCCCGATCAGGCCAGCGAACTTTCCTGGCTTTGCCTGCGTAAATCCCAAGACAACGCAGTCATAAGGATCTCTCTTCTTCCGCTTGAGCCAATAGTCAACTCGTCTGCCGCCTTCCAGATATTCTCTCTCTATGTTCTTGAGAACAATTCCCTCTCCTCCACGGGCTACAATCTCTGCATAGAGCTCCTCATGGTTGAAGGCAGGTTGGAACTTTACAATATGCAGCGGGCCTGATGGCTTTAAAGAAGTAAGGAGTTTCTTTCTCTCTATGAGAGGATACTTTCCAAGATAGTTGCCATTCAGATGGAGCAGATCAAAGGCTTTTAAGACACAGTCTTCGACAATAGAAGGATCTATGACGTCCCGCATAGCCCAGCCGCTTACTATTTCATCTTCTTGATTGGGGTCAAACAGCTCGCAATCTATTTGACAAGATTGAACTGGCCTTGTCAAAGGTTGGAGGAGGTGGGGAAAGTTAGCAGAGATATCCTCTCCGCCGTGTGTTATAATCTGGATTGTTTTGTCAGAGTATTGATTCCTCCAGACTCTTATGCCTTTAAATTTCTCTTCGGCAATCCACTTAGCTGGATTAACTCTATCCAGATGAAGTTGCTTTGCTCTGACTGCTTTCATATGAGTTGATGCAAACATAATTTCTCCAATGAGCTGGGTAGCCTGAGAAGAGGAGGAGGAACTTCGCAGACTGTTTAAGAGTCCACACTCCCCAGCTTATTTATCTAAAGAACTTTAGCGTGCGTTAGGCAGTTTGATTTCATTGGAAATCTGGCCGTTGTATTCTTTCTGGCCAAGCATACAAGAAGCTGTCTTGCCAAGGAAGTCCTGCGGATTCAGCTGATTGCCCTTGACAGGAATCTTGAATAGCTGCACAAAGCGCTTGATGAATTTCAACTTGTTGTTGATCTTATCCGAGTCGTCGTCTGGGAGAGGCAGACTCACGTTGTGGAAGACTTTCGCAGCATTGTCCATGCCCTGGATCTCACAGACAACCATAAGGCCCTTTGTTTCGCCCGACTCATTCTGTTTTTCTTTAACATCTGCGATTACCAGTGTATAAGTTCCTTCGGGAACAATTACGTCTTCTTTGATTTCGTCCATGTCATTGATAGGAAGGTCGATAAAGCTCATTTTAATTTCTCTCTTTCTGTTTGGTTTAGTTTGTTTGATTGGTGTTGGTTAGTTTCTTTCTCGCATAACCAAGGGGATTCCCTGGTGGCGCGTCTCCATTGCCCCATGGCTGCTCTAGCAGATCATACTTCCTAGCCAGTTTTGTTTCTTCCGCCCTGCCGCCAGTTAGATAGCTCTGGATATCTACAAGCATTTCTGGAATATCTGAGTCTTGAAAGACCAGAGTCTTACAGCCTATGCTTAAGATCACTCCGTTACTAACAGGTCGAATTGATACATCATAGTTGAACTTTGCCATTTTTTAGATTTTCACCTCCTTTCTTTTTAGAGTTCTCCCAAAGGGCAGATCATGATCGCAGTCTTTTGACTATTGGCCCTAGACCAGAGTTGGTCGGATCGCCTGGTTTGATCGTCACATCTGCTATTAAAGGAAGTCCGGCTTGCCTGACGGCTTCAGAACATCTTGCAAGGCCGTATGATTCATCCGCTATTGTTGCTATTTCATACTTTGGTTTACCGTTCTCAATCTTGCCAGTGGCGTGATAGATTTCTGAAAAGAGTATTGGAAGTTTTACTTTAAGCTGGCCTGGAACCATAATTTCATTGCTTACTGTTCTTAGAAGTTTATCCTGAGAAGCCTGCTCATGTGCAGTAAGATAAAGAATGCAATTAGTTGCAGCAGCATTACGAATAATTCTCGCAAGAGTATTTGTAAGAATCCCGTAGTCTCCGAGTTCTGGGTTTTTACCAGCCCGTTGATTAAGTTGCAGAATCCTATCCATAACAATATCAGTGAGAGTTGTAAGAGAATCGAAGCCAATTGCATCGAAGCCTCCTTTTACGCCATCTATTTCAACAGTTGGATCAGTGAACCAATTTTTATCAAGGCGATTTTGAAAATCATTCTCCCAGCGAACATAAGTTTCCATGGCGCTATAAGATGGAGAAGAACTGTCCTTTACGCCCTTCAACGTATTGACTGACATCGGGACGGCATCTACAAGGAACTCCTCATAGTAGATATCATCAGAAGGCATTATACTGTTAAGGCCTGCAGGATCGAACATATAGAGGAATTTTCTTCCAGGTAGGGTTCTGAACAAAGTTGTCTTGCCAGACCCGGCTTTGCCGTAGACCAGGAACTTCGGATTCTGCATACTCTTTAATTCACTTGCGTAGGGCATCTTGTTTCTCCTTATTACTACTATAATTAAAAAGTTGGAAATGGACTTTTACCTGTGCCGGGAGATCCATAGGTTTTTTTCTCCTTATTAGATTTATCAAAACTCTTTAGTTGGGCAAGAAGGTTTCTTAGAACTCCGCTTGGAGATTTCTGTTGAATAGCCACAAAGCAGCAAAAGTCACTGTGGTGGATAGAGCCGTTGTAGATAAAAGTTCTACTATCACTCAATAGCTCAAAACTCACTATAGCAGAGGTGTTTTCGTAATCAAGATAGAGTGCTCTTATATCTTTCTGGAGTTTCCTAAGAATGTTTCGCATTGAAATATCTGTGTGTTTTATTGGTTTAGTTTTCATTGTCGTTGTCCTTTATAGTTGAGTTTGACAAACTGCGCAGTAGCCCTCTAAGAGCCAGACGTCCATCTCTTCTGAAGAATAGTCCTGGAGTTTCTGAGAAAGATCAACTTTGCAGCTTATGCAGACTCGGCAATTATAGGCTTCTTGGAGAGTTAGCCCAAAGCCGATTGATCTGCAAACTTCAAGAGTTTTTTCTTTTTCTGTTAAAAGTTCAGTAGACATATCTATTCCCCATGCTGGACATGGACGATGAACTTGCCATCGACGTCCTCAGTTATGTTGAAAGGTTTCCAGTCTGAGATAACAAAGCCATCTGGTGGTTCGTTCAACAGTTCTGGGTTCGGGACAAACTTGCACAGGTTGATATAAGGACAGCAGCCATAGTAGCTTGTGCAACTGGTAGTGCATTTTGGATAGGTCTTTAGGATCTCCTCTGGCTCTTCGTTCCGCAGCCGAAGGAGTTCTTGCTCATAGTACCAGATCTGATCAATCAGATCAATGACTTCCCACTTCCATTGCTCAAGCATATAGAGCTGCCGCTCTACAGGGACTTTTAGAAAGTCAACCTTGGTTTTCTGTACCAGAGCTCCGTCGATTATAACATTTCTGAAATCATCGCCATACTCCATGTGGCCAGCATAAAGATAACCATCAACCTGACCATTAGGCGACCAGCCATTAAGCCAAGTGTTTGCAAAACTTGATGTTGTCTTATGATCTGTGATGGTGTAAAAACGGCCTTCCCGATAGAGCTTATCCCACTTACCGATGTAAAAGAGATTTTGCTTATCCAGAGATAATGGAACAATAAAAGCTTTTTCAACTGCAATCACTTCGATGCTCTTTAACCAGTTAGAGTAACGAGAAAGATATTCCATCAGCATCTCGGCCGCTCGCCCAGGTGTTCTTGGATAAAGATCAAAGTGTTCGCTGTCTTTGAGAGCGGAAGAGTTCCATTCCTGAATAAAGGCTTGGAAGGCTCTCTCAGGTGTTGTATCGGGATTAGCCCATACAAAATCCATCGCGGCATGCCAACAAGTTCCAAAGATCAAAGCACTTTTGATTGAGTCTGTTTCCCACTTACGAATGTGTCTGTAATAGAAGCGGCGCTGGCAAACTCGGAATGTATCCAGCGTGCTATTATCATAGAAGCGGTTTCCAGAGATTGTACTGATTCCAGATAGATTGTTTTTGGATAGATCAGATCTGGTGATAATGGTGGTATTGAGAGGTGAAAAATCTTTATCTGTTTGATGTTGACTCATCTTCTGCGGCCTCCTCAAAGTTTCTTCCAGCCGCATAGCCGACATTAAAAGCCTCAAAGTTTCTTCCAGCCGCATAGCCGACATTAAAAGCCTCTCTTAATGAGTCAGATAACAAGCTTTCTTTTGCTTTGATCAGGAATTCTTGAAACTGCATTTCTACTTTTTCACTGAGGGTTAACATAGTTTGGCTCCTTATTGGTTTCTTCTTCTTCTTCGAGAAGATTCTTAAAGACAATTGTTCTTGCAATGTACTTTCCGTTTCTATACAAGAGAAGATTGATTCTCCCATGCAAGAAACCGAACATTGCCGCGCCTATGACGACTAGATTCGTGAGGCTAGTTACGAGAATGAAATCTTTTGGAACGCTACTCTTGATGCAGTTTGCCCACATTCTGGCTTGCTCGCCTACTGCGAAGCGATTTATCAGGCCAGTTGTGGCATAAACTGGTTGGCCGTATTGCTCAGCTGGTGAAAAGTCATGGCCAGATTTGTTTGGGATGAAAACTTTGGTGTTGAAATTTTCAACATTTAACTGGGATGGATTGTTCATAGATAAAGACCTCCTTTCTGCCACTACGTGGCTACTTGCCTGCTTGGCTGTGCCAATAAAAAAGATTCTTAATAAAGCCATCTGAATGGGCGATCACCCAGATGACTCTATAAAAATCCTTCGGGAGGCTTAGCCCAGGGCGCCCTCAAGCAGAGCTGCTTTCTGCTCCGGAGTCAACTTGCCGAGGAGTGCCTGGAGTTTTGTCAGCGGATCAGCACCAGCACGTGCTTTAGTTCCCGGCTTCCAATCTGCTGCGGCGGCAACAATATCTTCATCGGTGTACTTCAGGGCTTCGCTGTCATCTTCAGTGGCATTCAGGCGAGCGCGGATAAAGCTCTGCAGGCCGACTTTTGCGTCTGCTTTGAAAGAACCAAAAACAACTTCTTCACTGAACTTCTCGATGGCTGCTGCCAGGTTGTCGCCGAAATCATAGTTTACGACAAGAGTACGAGAGTCTTGATCTTTACCTGCTTTTGTGGAAATAGTTTCGTTTGCCATTTTACTTCTCCTTGTTCTCTTAGCTTGAGGTGCTCTGCACCTTTGTTAGATCGCTTCAGGTAAGAGTCAATTCGCCTGGCTCTTGTCTGTCTCGATCAATGAACGCTGATTATATGTTTGTTTTGATAAGATGTCAACAGAATTCTTTTTTCTTGTGATTATTTCTTCAAAAGGTTTGAGGATGTCTATAAGCTTGATAGATTGCCTGCTTGTGCAGGTTGGGCAAGCTTGATGCGAGTCTGCATAGATGAAATCACAATCAGAGCAGAGTAAGCTATCAACTAATCTTGGCATTTTTAAGATTCTCCCTTCATAATCAGTACTTTGACGCGCTGACCATCTTTGATCGGTTTAAAATCTATTAGTTGTATTGTGCGGTTAAATCCAGAGTAAATACCCTCCACCTCCACCGCGTTTTCATAGCGGGAAAGTTTGGCGTGTTTGACATCCTGATCCTTTATTAGGTATCGCATATGATCTATTAAGACTGATTTATCTTCTTTCAACCTCTCCAATTCTGCCGTCAACCTAGCATTTTCATTACGTTCAGCTGAAAGACACTCACCACGAATCCGGCTCTCTTGTTTAGCTAGATGCAGCTTTTCTTTGATCTGGTCGATGTCAGGACAAACTGAACAGTTCTTTGAACGCAATCCATCCACTTCTGACTTGAGTGTTTCAACTTTTTCCGCCCATTGATTCAGTTCAGGCTCAAACCTGCGGCGGTTTTCTACATATTCATCAAATGACCACGGCTCGGTTTTCAACCTCTCTACTTCTGCCGTCAAGCGGGCAACTTCCTTATCTTGTTCGTACCCCACTTTGATTAGGGCTTGAATTAAAACACGCATAGAGTTTATATGTTGTTCGCTCATTTCTCACGTTCCTTTAGGGCCTCGTAGACTGCTGTGGCAAATTGTTCTGGGTGGATAAGTTCATCCCACATAAAAGTCTGTTCATTCATAAAACAGAATTTGTATGGTTTAGCCTTGCAAACATATTTAAATTGAGACCACCACTCCTGTTTCTGCGCCCACTCCCAGAGCTTGCCGAAGCCTTCCCAAGTGAAGAAGTCTAGGTTTACTTTCTCAGGGTAAACCTCATTACGATTGTATTGAGAATTGTACCTAGATGTGTGACTGTTATGATTCCAGTAAGCGTCACATTTCACACACCTTGAACCGCCTGTAGCTTTCATAAAATAAACCCTACCTAATTCAGGTTCCAGTTCATGCCAGCAATCACCCATCTGCTCAGTGAGGAACTTATTAATCTCTTCGTTTGTTGATTTCACAGTTCCTCCAACATTCTCTTATGATTTTCGATAATCTGTTTAGATGCGTGCAAGTTCTTCGTTTCACTCACTAAAGTTTTTATAAGGTCTGCGGTCAAAACTGCAATCCGTGAGCAACCACTGTCAGCTAGCGCAAAGTGATTAATCTCAAACTCAAGAGATTCCTCTGGGGGATAGCAATTTTCAGGCAACGCATTAAGCTGGCCTGGATCAAAGTGATAAGAGTAAGCAATCTCAACCTCTGTGTCGAGCAAATCTGCCAGAAAGCTATCAAAGATATCTCGTAGAGATTGTTCTTGGGAGGGTGGAATCATTTGAGAGAGTGCTAGAGTTGTTTGATTGTCAAACTTTGACATGATAATTCTCCTTGTTAGTTTCTTAATAGCTGTCTTCTTCGTAAGAAGTGTCGTAGATAGAAAAGCCTTTTTGCTGGCAAAGATCTTCCAATTCACTTGCCAGAGATTGTTTTTGCTCTTCTGAAGGGATAGAGTCTGGATCAACTTCTAGTTCGATTGTATAGATTAGAACTCTGCTCATCTTATTTCTCCTTTTCAAGTTTATTTGTGCTGCTATCTTGTTGTCAGCTTATCAAGATCTTTTCCAGAAGATCAATCTCATCCAAAAGTTGCTGGCCTCGAATTTCTTCCTCCAGCAAGAAATCAATCTCTCTCTTTTCTGCATCCTGCAAGATCAAAGCTTCTTCTCTTGAGAGAATCTCTGAAGATTCTATTGTTGATTGCGGTCTTGCGAGAGGCTGAGCTCCCTTCGGTTTATTGCTCAGAGAAGGCGGCAGCCCGTCGAAAGATTGAGCTGCTTCAACCAGGCTAGCTCGTTCGAAACTTGGCATAGAAGTTGGATTATCTATGGCTCTGTAGCTAGAGAGAAGCTCTTCCAAGTGATCTTGGCTGTAAGCAGGAAGCTGGCCTCCTTCTCGGAGATCTTTCAAAAGATTTATAAGAGTCCTAGCTATAGCAGAGCTTGCTCCCTTTGCTGGCCTGTTAGAGATTTTGCAGAAATCAAAGCAGCTTTGCAGGGTTGCAAGATCAAGTCTGACTGAGAGAACTTTAGATTGTTTCATTTAAAAAGCCCTTTCTCATATCTCTCTTGATTGACTCTATCAAAAGAGGATCAATGGCATGCTCTGTTGCGGATTGCTCAAAGATATAGAGCAGCTTGCCAAGAGCGTTGGCTCTGCCGTTCTTGAAAGACTCAATAAGAGATTCTGTCTTGATCTCACTCTCTAAACATCTTTGAGGGCGATTCTTTGCAAGTTTGCTATCTACTTCTAGTCTGATTAGAGAAGCTGGCCTGGTTTCAAGTTCAACAACTTTGAGAGGCTCCGAAGGAGCTGGCTCGAACTTTCCTGGCTTGCGCTTTCTCTGCTTAGGGATATTGATGTCCCCTTGGTCTACTGTGGCAAGAGATTTCATCGTACAAAGTTCCTTTCGTGGGCGCTGTTAGAGAGATTAATAACTCTGCTGATTAGGGATGCCTGATCTTGAGAGGCTAGATAGTTTGGGCAATGCGGACAAGTTGGTGTTCTCTGCTTAAGAGTGTAGAGAGGTAAACTTGGCCAGAGATTCGCTGTTGAGTGGCAACTGGATCTATAGAGTTTTTCTGTAGAATCATAGGCCATCATTATAAATCTCTTTTGGGTCATGCCACAGAGTTTGCAGGTCACAGAAACTTCATTGACATACGAAGGGCTGCCAATTGAATGAAGAGGCTTTTCTTTCTTCTCTTTGGCTTTTTCAGCACTGGCAGAAGAGGTCATCTTCTCGATGGTTTTCAACAGAGCTGGGTCGTTTAGGATCATTCTTAAGAGCTTTTCATTCTGGTTCATTGTAGATCTCCTTTGTAGGGTTTATTCAGGCGGTAGCCTGCTGGCAATAGCCAGGTGTTGAAAATTTCAATATTAAACTCTTTTGGACTGTCGTAGACTGTGATGTCCTGCCGTCTACTGTCTATTGATCTGGCCTGAGGATGCTGGCCTGGTAGATGGCTGTAGAGAGCTTGCCTGATTGATTCCCATAAATATACAGCAAAACAGAAAAGTTGTCAATGGGTATAATTCAGAGATGGGAGAAATACTACAAATCTTTGGAAGAGCTCTACAAATCTTGGCAGACTCTTTCAAGATGCGCTAAGGCGACTGCTTGTTGGGAGGATTGAAGATGGTGTCTTGGTGTATTGAAGATGGTGAGCTTATAGAATCTGGAGTAGTTTGTAGCAGATGGAGGAGTTCGCCTGAGATGATGTTGAAAATTTTGAATTTGTAGTTTGTAGTTTGTAGTTTGTAGTATCAATGTCAATGGGTTCCATGAATTGGTGGTATTTGGTGCTATTAGATTTACCTACCGGATTGTAATAGTAGTCTGTAGGTTGTAGCATCTATGTAGTGTAGTCCTGAGATAGAGCTAAATATATAAAGAAAAAAAAAAAAAAAAAAAAATATAAGAGAGTAGATTCACTAGCTTATCTTGTTCAACAAACTTAGAGAGACTACATACTTCAAATTACAAACCAGACTACAGACTACATAATACAAACTACTTGAGAATACAAGTTACAAGCAATAGCACCAATTACCACCATTGAATGGCATGGCACATGGTTCATGCTACAAACTACAAACTACATTTCATTGCCGCCATCAATAGCTTGGATGAAGCCAGCCAAGTTAAGTGTTGAAATTTTCAACATCTGAGTTGGGTCTCTTTTCTTTCCTAAATATCCTCTTTAAACGCGTCTTGCTTTGCCGGGTCAATTAAACATTCACATACAGAGATCAAAGCCTCTTGGAGAAACAGGACAGTTGCGATATCCTCTCCAAGTGTTATTTTCTCCTTAGTGAGTTTCTTTCTAACATCTTTTATACGTAATTCAATCATAGATAGTTCGTCATTAAAAACTTCTTCTACTTCCAACTTAAAACTATTTTTCATTCTGGGTCTCCTTATCAATTTGTTAAAGAGACCCAACTCATTTGGCGAACTCCTCCAAAGTAATCTAATTCAGGCCAGGACAGCTCTGTCTATTCCTCTGTTGTTGCAAGGCCGGCAAGTAATCTTGCTTTGTCTGCTTCTGACAACTTCGAGAGCATATCTGCAATCTTTGATACTGGATCCACGGAGATTCTCTTGCCCGGTGCAGGTACTTTCCATTTTCCAATCTTGATCTTCAGATTCCCATCTGCATCAGCGGCACCTTTGGCTCTCAGCATTCCTTGGCGCTTGATGATCAGAGTTTGTGCAATGTACTGAGTAAGATCATCGCTTGTAAGTCCTGATAGATCAAACGTCTCTGTATGTGTTCCATTTAATTCACCGAAGACACATTTATCAACTGTATAAGTCACTGTAAGTGGATTCTTGATTTCTACGTTCATGGTCATTCTCCTTGTATGATTAATTTTAATGTTGCTAGATTACATAAAGGTCCTGACCTGAACTAGATCACTTTGAATTCTCCAACGTGGCTTGATAGAGCACCTGATTTCTTTTGCCATGTTGGACTCCCTTTAATCAGGTGCCCTATTAAACCACGTTAGATTTTTTATCCCCGATTTGATACTTTTCAATCGAATCAGAGAAACGACACGTTTTGCAGGATCTTCCCCCGTTTGGTACTGTTTCAAACATCGGCTATATGCCGTGCCGGAATTGTTCCACAAACGTGTGCCGGTCGATATTCGATTGTTAAAGAGCAAATCGGTGGACGGATTGCATTAATGTTGTGACATCGCTGCATGTGTCAATCTGTTTGATGCACCTCGGATGCCAACCCTCGTTGTTGGGCAGGCCACCCCCCTACGGGGGATTTTGACCAAGGGATCGCCCCGGGATTCTTGAAAAAAATACGCGCCAGATTTTTGATCTCTTCATCTTAGAGGGTTCTATCAACTCTATTGCTATTTCTACTTTGAAGATCTCCTTAGTTTGATGTTTAAATTTTCAACATTAACTATGCTGGTTATTTATATAGATTTTCTGCTGTTTCACAGAATCAATACCACCAATTAATCCATCTAAAGATCCTAAAATAATTCTTGACAACTCTCTTTATAATGCCTTATTATGTTTCATAAGGCTTGAGAAAGGATTTTCTATGGGAAGGATACCGAAAAAAGAAGGCGGAAATGGCTCGCCAGTTAGGCATCTCTGGGAGTTTCATAAGGAGATTGCCCGTCTACAGGTTGGCGGAATGAAGCCAGTTGAGATAGCTAAGCGTCTTTCGATTACGCAATCCTGGCTTTCAACAATCATGAACAGTCCGGTATATGCTTCTTATCTTGGAACCCTCTCCGCCAGGGCAGACATAGATGCAGTTGATATAAGAAAAAAGATTAATGAAGGGGCTGAGACTGGGGTTTTAGAACTCCTCAAGGTGCTCAAAGGAGAAGGGGATTATAAGCATAGTGTGACGCCGACTCTCAAGGTTAAAGTAGCTCAGGACTTCTTGGATCGCAACGGCCAGGGGAAAGTCTCAAGGGTTGAGCAGACTTCAACTATTACGGTTCTCAACGAAGATAGGATTGCAGAACTTAAGGCCAGGCGAGCTTCACTCTTGCATAATCTCAGCATTCCAGTTGACATAGAATGCAAGCCAGTAGACGAAGGACAACTCAGTGCTCTTGGCCACAGGAGATCTTTGGATCTCTCTCCGGCGAGTCTTGCGAGTTGTCAGGAGGCTCTTCAAAGTGCTTGATTTTTCTTCTCACGATTTGAGGGATCTGGTTGAGCCTTGTATTGATGATACAGCGATGGCGGCGACTACGCTCTTTGCAGATCACATTACCAGGCCATTTTGTCCGCTGCATAGGACGATCTTGGATCTCTTGGATGATGATTCTAAGAGGCTTGTTGGCATTGCAGCTCCCAGGGGTTTCGGCAAGACTACGCTGATTGGTCTTTGTTTTACGGGCAGAAAAGCTCTATTCAGGCATGCTCCTTATATTGTTTATATAAGTGCGACAGCAGCAGAAGCTGCGCAGAAAGTAAAAACTCTGGCGAGGGAACTCGTAGAGAATGAAGTTATCAAAGAGCTTTTTGGAAATCTCCAAGGAGTCAAGTGGGCAGAAGAAAAAGGAGAGATAGAGCTTGTTGATGAAACAGGAACTCCGTTTTGCTTCATTCAGGCTAAGGGCGCAGGCAATCAGATAAGGGGTCTCAAGTGGGGGAAGCACAGGCCTTCGCTTTTTCTTGTAGATGATTTGGAATCCAAAGATGATGCACAATCTGAGGAGCAGAGAAAGAAACTTAAGAAGTGGTTCTTCGGAGATCTTCTTGGGGCTCTTGATAACTCAGATGCATCAACCAGTCGGGTTATTCTCATAGGGACAATTGTTCATCAAGATTCGCTTTTATCCAATCTGATTGATGAAAAGAAAGATATTGATTTCAAAGATGCAGATCAGGAAGAGATGGCTAATCTGGTAAATGGGCGGGAAAAGTTTCACACCGTTAGACTCGAGGCTTGCAATGACAGTTTTGAAAGTATATGGCCTGAGTTTATCTCTACAGCTTCGATTCGAGCCAGAGCTGAAGCGTATCGTCAGCGAGGCCTTCTTGATATCTTTTACATGGAGTTCAGGAATCTGGTGGTAGCAGGCGAAGAGGCTGTCTTTCTTCAGTCAATGTTCAAGTATTATGGAGAGCATTCAGAGAGCTTTAAAGCAGAACTTAAAAATGGAGAAATCGACACAGTTGTTATTATAGATCCAGCTAAGACGGCCAATACTGCAAGTGCGTTTACCGCCATTACAGCGGTTGGATTTAACTCTCTTAGGAATCGCATCTACTTTAGGGATTGCATCAATAAGAGATTGACACCGGATGACATTTTCAAAGAGGCCGTAGATATGGCAGTTCGCTTTAAGACTTCGGTGATTGGCCTGGAGGTTACTGGCCTGAATAACTTTGTAACTTTTCCCTTTAATCAGTATATTGCAACTCAGAAGCATTACATCAATCTGGTTGAGATAAAAGCTCTTAAAGAGAAAAGCCTCAGGATAGCAGCTCTAGTTCCTTTCTATAGAATGGGAGCTGTTTATCATAATGAAGATCTGCATGTAAGGGGATCTCTGGAGACACAGCTCCTGAGTTTTCCTTATTCAAAATACTGGGACGTGATGGACTGCTTTGCTAACTGCATTGATCTGTTTGATATAGGCGGAAGGAGTTTTACTCAACAGCCTTTGCCGAACAGTGAAGAGATTGATGAATTCGAAGCGCTTCTTAGGGAAGATCAGATGGAAGAACAACTTGAGTTTGGAGTCTATATATGACTGATGTACTTGATATAGTTGCAGGCGACGCAGAACCTTTGATTGTTTATATCCAGGATGATGGAGTTGCCAAGGATATTTCTAATTACTCTATTGAGCTACGGGTAAAGACTAGTTCAACAACCCAAGTTGTTCCTCTGACAATTCTTGATCCGCTTATCGGCAAGTGTTCTATGGATCTTTCAGGTTTGCCTGCAGGAGTATGGAAAGCGGCCATCAAAGTTAATAGCTTTACAACAACTCAGTTTACTATTTCAGTTGAACAGAGCTTTTAAGATGTCTCTTTATGCCATTATACTTAGGCATTCGCCAAGAATTGAGATCTCTTCAACTGAGCAGGCTCTCTATGTTAAGTTTCAATCTATAGAGGATTCGCATCTTAAGTTCTTTGATTGGGCAAATAGGAATAGAAGATCAAAGAGCACTGTTTTAACAAGCTTTGGAACGCTTCCCAAGATAGAAACTCCAGAAGAAACTTTGCTCTTTACTGCAGGAAATAGCGATTTTGACAGCCTGGTGATTCCAATAACATCTTTTGTTACATCAGCCGAGTTCGATGCATTTCTGATAAGTGAGACAAGTGAAGAAGTTTTTGCAGGTGACCCAAGATGGTCTTCAATAAAACCAACTCAGTTTGAGATAGGAGTTTAAGATGGCTAATGGAACTTTTTATAATGTAAAACTTCCGGTTACGCTTGTACGAGGCGGCGGGAATCCATCTTCTGGATTGGCTTATGAGCAGATGAGTCCGATCAAGACGCCTTCGGGCAGGATCTTTTATCTTACACAGATTACCAGCCAAATTATTACTGTTAATGAGTATCTTCCAGATACACAGACTTGTGTTAATAAGATAGTAACTAATCTTTCGCACGGCTGGAACTATTCTTTTTATGGAGTCGCTTATTATAATGAAACTTCTGGCAATGAAGAGCTTTATTGGATCTCAACTTATATAGGCGCCATAAGTGCTTGGGCGTATCTAAAGGTTGTTATTGATAAAGATACTGGGGCCATGACTTATTCAAGAGGTGATGTTACTATTCCGGTTATTATGGATACAAAATCCAATGCTCCAGAAACCAACTATACAACAAAGTATATTTATTCAGTGGTAGTTCCTTATACAGTGTCGAGTACTGGGCAGGATCGTTTGCTCTTTATGGCTTTCCAAAGTGCTGGGGGTAGTCTACATCTCTGGGAATTTACTCCAGGGAATACCACGCTAAGTAAGATTTATTCTGACATAGCAGGAGCAACCTCGAATACATCTAATACCGTACTGCAGGGAGTTGTCTACAAAGATAATTTTATTTACTTTGCTTACTATAATGCAACAGCCGCACTTATTTTGAAAAAAGTAGATCCAGATGCTCCAGGTAGTCTTGCGACTGTTGGAACTATTGCACAGGGTGGAGTTCTTCCCAGTGATATGTTTGGGATGTATAATTTTAGATATGGTAATGATATGTACTTCATGGGAGGTTACATAGCTAATGGTGCTAACGCCCCTATTGTTTTTAAAGTATCTTTGGTTGATGCAACCCCAACTGTTTTGAATAATATACCTCAGTTATTTGGCATGACTTATCAATCTGCCCTAGATCTTGGCGGAGAACTTCTTATTCTTGGCGGATTTCCCCGGGGCAGTAAGGTCTTCGATGCATCTGTTTATAAGTTTTCTTATTTCTTAGCGGATATCACAGACTTCCAGGGAACTTATAATCCAGGCCCTCCGACTTCTATTACTCTTAGTTGGACTGAAACATCTGATGAAGAGTCTTACTATGAGTTGGAGAAGAGAATAGATACAGGAGCCTATACAAAGATTGCACAGATAGCAACTACTGCAGCTGAAACAGGTGTTACTGTTTATTTTTCTGATCTTGGTTATATAGATATGATTGGAACTATTGAAGATATTGATATCAATAATCATTCTTATTCTTATCGCCTTAAGTCAGTCAAGGTAATTTCTTCATGAGCTTCTTAGTTTCTAAAACGGTAACAAAGGCTTTTGCTAGAATACCGCAACAGACGCTTGTATCTAAGTCGGTTGGTTTTAGTTTTGAAAAGCGGGGAAGTTCTTTAATTGTTTCAAGAACTTCAACGGTTGCCATTTTGAAGGCAGAGACTGGCAAAAGTTTTTCAAGAACTTCAAGTATTACAATGCAGAAAACTTCAAGAGTCTATATAGTTTCTAAAACAGTAATAAAGGCTTTTGCTCGAATACCTCAACAGACGTTGGTATCTAAGGCAGTCGGCTTTAGCTTTCCGAAGCGCGGCAGTTCTTTAATTGTTTCAAGAACAGTTTCGATCGCACTCTTGAGAGTTAGTGATAGCCATATTGTTTCAAGAACTTCAAGTATCACAATGCAGAAAACTTCTAGGATTTATATCTCAAGTAATAGAGTTTATATACATGGAAGAACTCTTTATGCTTGGGCGAAAAGTTCTCAGTTTGCATCAATAAAAGGTCCTGTTGAAAGTCTTGGCTTTTTGCGAAATTCAGAAGATATGTTGGCGGAGATCTAGGATGTCTATTCAAGTTATTATTGTAAACAACAGGCCAGCTGGGGTCTACGAGTTTCTTCGCGGAGAGACTGGCGCTCAGGGAGTACAAGGCGAACAGGGCTTACCTGGATCTTCTGTTAATATTCAGGAACATCTTGATGCCTTTAATCATAGTCTGTTGCACAGCCACTCAAATAGATTGGTACTGAATAGTATACAAGAAACAGATCTTGTTCCGTATCACCTAGAAGAGTACGACCATGCACAGATACATGCGCATAATAACTTTGATCTCTT
>JACCEE012159430.1_pt1 | contig 20110 bp, 13 predicted proteins | sample 7449931 | NCBI WGS metagenome assembly JACCEE01 (sample SAMN15323457, study PRJNA562643) | freshwater metagenome | isolation source: river surface water | place: USA:Blue River Watershed | collected 2017-08-19 | reverse complement strand
TGATTTAAATCCTATTGAGCATAAATGGGCGCAAGCTAAGGCTCTTCGTAAACAGCAGAATTGTTCTATTGATGAGCTCTTCTTACTCTACTCCATTTAGTCTTTTTATGGTACGGATACTATATATGATTATATTACTTCAAAATGAACGGTTAGAAAATGAAACTAATTATTAAACAATATTTAGCTTCTTTAAAAGAAAGAGACGAATTAGATGCAATCCTACCCGATTTGTTAAGTCAGTTAGGCTTTACTGTTTTTTCCCTTCCTAGTAGGGGCACTAGACAGTATGGGGTTGATGTTGCCGCAGTTGGTAAAGAATCTGAAGACAGTGAAGAAAAAGTTTACCTTTTTTCAATTAAGTCTGGTGATTTAACAAGAACCTTCTGGGATGGTGATACACAGCAATCATTACGTCCCTCATTAAATGACATTATTGATACTTATATACCGACACATCTACCACCAGAACACAAACATAAGAAAATAATTATTTGTCTTTGTTTTGGAGGAGATATTAAAGAAGAGATTAGATTAACTGTTACTCAATATATAGAGAGAAATACAACAGAAAATATCTCTTTTGAAGAGTGGAATGGCGATAAACTTGCGGAGTTAATATTATCTAGTTTTCTACGTGAAGATTTGTTACCAAAAGATGCACGTTCTTATTTACGTAAATCTTTAGCTTTATTAGAAGAGCCAACAACCTCATACAAATATTTTTCACGCTTAATTAAGCAATTAACTAAAGTTGATATTGAAAAAATAAAAGAAGTAACAACAAGATTGAGACAAATCAATATTTGTTTATGGATACTATTTAGTTGGGCTCGTGATGCAAATAATGTGGAATCTGCCTACTTAGCGAGTGAATTTGCATTACTACATGCTTGGGAATTAACAAGACATTTCTACTCTAAAAAAACTAAACAGGCAACATTCATCAAAGATACTTTTGATTCTATTTTAAATATTTATTTGCAAATAACGCACGAATATGCAAATAAAATTATTCCTCATACATCTAAATTACATGGTATTTCTGTTGCTGTTCAGGCATTATCTCACATAGATGTCAATCTGAAATTATTTGATATATTAGGACGTTTAGCGATTTTAGGTATTTTTAATTTTCTGCCAAATGAATCAAAGGGTATTGAAATTAAGGATGCGATTGTTAAATTAATTTTAAATAACAGGGTCTTATTTTCACCTATAAAAGAAGAACAAACTATTGATATAGCTATTGCTGTCCTTTTTTTTAAAATTTGTAACGATGTAGAGAATATTAAAACATGGGTTTCGGAAATAACAATTAATGCAATATTTTCGTATATGAGACATGGACTGTATCCATGTACTTTTACGAGTTATGCAGAATTAATAGAGCATCCATTACAAAAAGATATTGATTATCAGAAAAAAGCAACAAAAGCGAGTATTTTATTTCCTATGCTTGCATTATGGGCAGCTTTATGGAAAGACGAGAATTTGTATAAAGAAATACAGCAATTTAAAAAAGAACATCTTCAACATTGCACATTTCAATTCTGGTATCCTGACGAAACCTCAGAAAAATACTTTTATCTCAACAGTGATATACATGGTACAGCTTTGTGCAACCCTTGTATTGAAGAAACAATGGATTTATTTGTAAAACAAGTCAGTGATGAGTGCCAAAAACTGCCTTTTTTTGAAAAATTGTTTGATATAGAATACTTACTCACTTTGATAGCATGTCGACATTATAGACTTCCTATTCCACTTCATTTTTTCGTATCTTTTAAAAGTGAATAAAATTTTCATTTTTTACTATTTAGGAGTTACGCAGTTGAAATAGTAGCCTATTGATTTTGTTATATTACTCAAAATCAGGTTAAAACACTAACCTATTGAATAATTTATAAAATCATATTCAACTGCGTAACTCCTAACTATTTTTATCTGAACCACAATTTACGCAATTTACTTAATTTTCTCAATTTAAAATAATTTTTCTCTTAATTGTGTTAATTGCGTAAATTGTGGTTCAGACAAATATTAATGCTTCTATTCTTTCAATACAATCGTTGGTTCTCTGCGTGACATTAAACCGCGTGGTTTCCAGACCATGATGGCAACCATGCCTAATCCAAAAACAAGCATCCGATATTCTTCTAAATTACGGAATAATTCCGTGCCGCCAATTAAAAAAATCGCCGCCAGCACTACGCCAATTTGACTCCCCATTCCGCCTAATACCACAATCGCTAAAATAACAGCAGATTCCATAAAAGTGAAACTTTCGGGACTGATAAAGCCTTGACGCGTCGCGAAAAATGCACCTGCAAAGCCGCCAAACATTGCGCCCATGCCAAACGCCGTTAATTTTATATTGGTCGGATTCATTCCCAACGCCCGACAGGCAATTTCATCTTCACGCAGGGCTTCCCATGCACGCCCAATCGGTAAACGGCGCAGCCGTAAAGTGAAAAAATGTGTACACAGTGCCAGTAATAAAATTAAATAATATAAAAAGATAATTCGGTGTAACGATGAAAATTCAATGCCGAAAAATTGATGAAAAGCGGTTACATCTTCGGCAGGGGTACGGGTAAATTCTAAACCAAATAAGCTAGGACGGGGAATGTCTGAAATGCCATTGGGGCCGCCAGTTACGTCTGACCAGTTAACTAAAATAATGCGAATAATTTCACCAAAACCGAGCGTAACAATCGCTAAATAGTCGCCGCGTAAGCGTAGCACGGGATAGCCAAGTAATACGCCTAGTAAGCCACCACAGAGCCCCGCGACGGGTAATGCTTCCCAAAATGACCAGTGAAAATGTAGGGAAAGAATAGCGAAAGAATATGCACCAACGGCATAAAAAGCGACATAGCCTAAATCTAGTAGTCCCGCTAAACCGACTACAATATTTAATCCCCAGCCTAACATAATGTAAGTTAAGACTAAAGTAGCTGTATCTAGTACATAACGGCTGCTAAATGGAAAAAAAGGGAGGCTAACGGCAATTAAAAACAGGAGTCCGCCGAGTAAAAATAGGAGTAAATTTTTGTGTTGTACAAACCAGTTTTGCAAGGGTTGTAAAAAGTGCAACGCGGGGGGCGCAGTGGCTACTTTTTGCTGTGTAATTTCTTGGGTTTTGCGCCAATATTGCCATTGGTGAATACCGACAATTAAAAAACGTCCTATGAAAACGCAGAGTAATAGAATTGCAACTGATGTCCAGCGGGTTTCTAATCCTAAAGAAGATTCGAGTTGAACTGAATGTAAGCCGAGCATGAAAATGCTTAGTCCGAGCGCAATCAGGGTGGTGATACCTGCTTGTTTGGCAGCTTCGGCGGGCTGAAAGCATTTAATTTTTTCCATAAAGCCATTGCCTTGTTTTTTTGAAGCGATAAATTTTTGTTTAAACGGTTTACTCAGATTTGCGATACATTAATTGGGTAATTTGTTCTGAAATTAATCCAATTAAAAAGATAAGAACGGAAGATAAGAATAGTAATAGTCCCATGTTGGTAAAACGATAGGAAGTTAAGAAAGTATAAATGTAGTAGTGCAAACCTAAAAGAAAGAATAATGCACTAAAGGGAACAAAGATTTTTAAAGGAGAATAAAGCGTTCCAATTTTAAAGATTATCATTAAAAAACGAATACCATCTTTTAAAGGACGGATATGACTTTTTCCAATTCGTTTTGCGGCGATAATAGGAATATATTGGATATTATAACCTGCTCTAAAAAAAGCCATTGTTATGGTTGTTGGATAAGAAAAAGTATTAGGCAGTAAATAGAGAAACTCGCGGAATTGTTTAGCGCGTACAGCTCTAAAACCAGAGGTTAAATCAGCAACGGGGTGTTCTACAATCCAACTAGCGAGGCGATTATAAAAACCATTGGCTAAACTGCGTCCTATACTGGCTTGTGAACTGGCATCGCGTGCGCCGACGACCATGTCATAACCTTCTTCTAATTTATTGACTAATCTAGCAATGTCGGCAGGGTTATGTTGATTATCCGCATCCATAAAGACAAGGATTTCGCCGTTTGCTGCCCGTGCACCGCTTTTGATTGCCGCGCCATTCCCTTTGCGATAGGGGTGTGAAATAACGGTTGCTCCGAGTTGTTTGGCTACATTTGCAGAATCGTCAGTTGAACCATCATCAACAATAATAATTTCAGCGGTAGGTTGATGTTGTTTAAGGGCTGGAATGAGTAATTTAAGGCTTGCCGCTTCATTTAAGCAGGGTAAAATAATACTGAGCATGGCAGGTTGCGACATAATGATTTTTTTTAGAGATGAAGTGAAAAAAGAAACAGTTTTATTGTAGTCTTTCAGTTTGTTATTGTCCATGTCATTTATTATTAAAGTGAACATGTATTATTTTTCTTAGATTTTTTCTTTAAATTAGCAATTCATTTTTAAGCAACAGTTGTTTTATTTCAAATAATTTGCTTTTAAAAAAATATAGTTTTTTTATTGTATTTTATTAGCAATAAATTTTCTATTTTAAATAAAGCTGTTTAACTAAATGACTATTTTAGCAATAAGTTATTTATCTAAATTTAATTAAATTATTGATTGATAAAAAATAATAAGATTTAAGAGATAAAATGAATAAAATAGTGTAAAATTGAAAGTGATAGATATTATCTAGGTGTCAGTAACGAAAGTAAAAAGAGACGCATAGTTTAGACCTATATCCATGATTTTGTCATATTTTCTCGTTAAACTGATAAAGATAGGCAAGTATTTTGCAATGCTTGCATTTGAGCACAGACCTCTCTACCCAATCACTTACGCCTGAAGAAATCCTGTGCTTCGTTGACTGCCTCCCCCTTGAATTTCGCTAAAAATTCACTATTAAAAGAGGCATTTTTTAAAACTTAATATAAAACTAAAGTGGGGTTAATAATGTCACGACACACTCAACTGCCAGAGGGTTATGTTCCAAATGAACAGGAACAGTATATGAACCCATTGCAATTAGAATACTTTCGCCAACGCTTGTTAGCGTGGAAAGAAGAGTTACGGCAGGAAGAAATCATTACCTCCGAAGCTTTGCAAGAAAGTGAGTGGCGACAAGCAGATGACGTTGATCGTGCCAGCTTAGAATCCGATACCACCTTAGAACTGCGTACCTCCGAGCGTTATCATAACCTCATCCGTAAAATTGAAGATGCGTTGAAACGAATTGAAGATGGTAGTTTTGGCTATTGTGATGAAACTGGCGAAGAAATTGGCTTAAAACGCTTAATTGCGCGTCCAATTGCAACTTTATCGATTGAAGCAAAAGAACGTCAAGAACGTTTAGAACGTCAACACCGTAAGGCAGGTTAATTTATACACAAAGGCATGTATTAAACATGCCTTTGTTTTATTTATTATTGGGTTTGCACAAATTTACATTGACTTTCTTTTTCATCAACGCCTAGGGTGTCTAGTTGATTCATCGGATGTAAAAAACCTTCTAGCGGTAAACGGGCAATAACTGTGTGTTCATTGGTCACAAATAAAGGTTGACGCATTTGATTATCCCAATGGCGGAAACTTTGCGGCGCACCTTTTGTGCCATCAATCACAATCATGTTACCGCGTATAAAGCGACTAAGTTGTTGAAAATCATCTGTTTTTAAGCGTTGAATCGCTTCTGCAACAATTTTCACAGATTGCCATGCTGCCCAATCATAACCCGTCATATCACGGTTTGCTTGTTTATAAAAGCGTTTGTTGACTTGCGGCGCGCCATGACGTGCCCATGCCCAATGCCACCAATCAATCACCATCCCATTTGTGCCTACAACAGGACGGGGCAATTGCGTTTGATAAGACAAAGAACTGCCGAATTCTCCTTCTGTATCAGCCACAAATAACACGTCATAATTTACATTCGCTGTCAATAAAGCAACATTATTTTGCTGACGTTCACGCGGGTCATTGGTGTTTATAAAACTGCGCGTTTCTATAATTTTTAATCCATAGCGTTTAGCAGTACGATTAAAGTCTTGCAGTAATGCTTGGTCTTCAGATAATTTTCCTACTAAAACAAAAACTTCTTTCCATTTTTTACTGGTTAAATATTGTGCTAAACCATCCATTAACATATTCCAAGAGGGCACAATATGCAGCAAATTCACTTGACAATCCGCTTGGCGTAAACGACTGTCTAAAGCAGAGACATTAAAAAAAATTGCCGCTTTGCTTTGATTGCGTTTAGCCAGTTCAATTTGCATGTCTGCGGGCAAATCTAACACAAAAAAATGTGTGTTTTCGCTTAAACTTTTATCAACGGCTTCTTGCAATTCATCAAGCGTATTAGCGTCGATAATTTGTATTTGCAAATTAACTTGCGTTGCTTTTAAAGGAAAAATGCTTTCTTTTTGTGCAACTTCCATCGCATCAAACAAATTGCCATTAGAATGCAAAGGATAACGCGCATCCCGCTGTTGCGTGGAATAACGTGGATCATCATTCAAGGCTAATAAAACAAGCGTTACAGTTTTTACAGTTTTTTGCGAAGGCGACTCCGTTGATTGTGCCTTCACAGAAATACTCCCCAACATGAGATAAAGACTACAAAGTAGGGTAATCATGAATCGCATTATACTGTCCTTTTTATTAAATTTTTTAGGATTAACACTGGCTCAAGCGGCGGAAATATCCCCAACAACAACAGTGCGTGTTACACCGCAAGCCATCAACTTTGCTGACAATATTCCTTTTATTGCTAAAAAATTTGGCTTGAATTTGGGGAGTTCGCAACTTTATGCGGGCATACAGTTATTAAAAAATCTTATCCCTAATGGTGGTTTTGAAGCTGGAGAAATGGCGGTTATTTTTCACGTCGCGCCCAATGCTACTGCTGAACGGGTGCAAGCAGATAATTGGGATACTCGTTGGAACAATGATAAACAAGCCATCGGACAAGCTGAACAATTTTGGAACGGTGCACGTTATGAAATTTTAACGGGAGTCGCCAAAGGACAACAAGGTGTTATCCACGATTTTCGTCATGAGCAAGACAAATATACATTTTATCTTACGCCCAACGCTTTTGCTCAGGGTGTTGCGCCTCAAACTGAGGATATTTTTGCTGTTTATCAGACTGTTGCGGGTATTCATGGTATTAAAGGCAATGCGGTTGAAGTTGACCCCAGCGAGAATCCCCCTGATAGCCTTGGTAAACAATCCTTAAAATTGTTACCACACACTGATTCTCATCCTAATTATAGCGTTTTTTTAGATTCGCTCGGTAGTCGTGAAGATAAAAGTGCAGGGAAATTATTGTTAATTCAAGGGCGTTGGAAACTCCAATTTTGGGTAAAAAGTAATTTACCTCAAGCAAAAATTGCGGTGCAATTCCGCCGTTTACAAGAAAATATATTTTTAAAAGAACAAATTACGTTGCAAAGTGGTTGGCAAAAAATTGAACGTGACATTAATATTCCGCCTGAATGGGAAAATATTACTCGCACCATTGGCAACACTTTAGAGTTTCATATCAATAATTTATCTTCAGATGCGGTTTGGATAGATGAATTAAACCTGAGCCGTGTTGAACAAGATAATCCTACAGTATTTGAACAGCGCGTTGTCGATTTGCTTGCAACTTTCAATTTAGGCGTTTTGCGCAATTGGGGCGGACAATTGGGCAATAGTTTAGATAATCAACTTGCGCCTGAATTTGCACGGCGCACCTTTAGCTATCAAGTCAGTAACTGCGCTCCCAGTGCTAGCCATTTTTCCTTGCCTGAGTTTTTGCAATTAGTACAATATTTAAATCAACATTATCAAATGTCTATTGAACCTTGGTATGTTGTCCCGCCCACTTTTAGCGAAAGCGAATGGCAAAATTTAATTGCCTATCTCAGCGCACCCGCCGACCAACATCCGTATGCGCAACGGCGTGCTGAACTAGGACAAAAAGAGCCATGGACAACTGTTTTTAACAAAATTCATTTAGAACTGGGTAATGAACTTTGGGGAACTGCGCTCAGTGGCGACCCCTTCCGTGGGGCAAGTGTGCGCGGTGGTGTGCGATTGGGACAACTTGCACAAATACGCTTTGAACAAGCGCGAAAAAGTGCTTATTTTCAAAATGAAAAGTTAGATTTAATCATTGGCGGACAATTCCGTTTTGCAGGGCGACAACTGGAAATTGAACAAAATAGCGTCCAACACGATACTGTCGCGATTGCACCTTATTTTGGTAAATTAGAAGTTTATGACGCGGCAGAACATATTTATTACCCTTTATTTGCTCGTCCTAGTCAAGATGTTTTAGGGGGCGGTTTAGTACAAGACAGTTTGCAAAATTTGCGTAAAGCCGCAAGTCCTCGCACTTTGCCTGCAACGCAATTGGCAATTTATGAAATCAATTTTCACACCACGGATACAGACAACGACGTGCCGCTGGAGGTGCGCAATGATTTTTTAACGGGCGTTAATGGTGGTTTAGCTATTCCCTTGTATTTACTAACGTATCAAGCAAAATTAGGTATTAACACGCAAGCAGTTTTTCAACTCGCGCAATATTCTTACAAAATGAAGTCTAAAGAGGCAGCGCGTTTATGGGGAGTTATGCGCGATTTGCACGCTACGCAACGCATCCGCCCGACGGGATTGGGTTTAATTTTAGCCAATCGAGCAATTTTACCGACAATGTTAGTCACAGAACACAGCGGAGAAAATCCCCACTGGCAACAAAACGCGATTAACGATATTAAACAAAGTATTGATGTGCCTTATATTCAATCTTTTGCGTTTAGCGATGAACAACATTATCGAGTGGTTGTATTCAATTTGGATTTAGTCAATGCGCAAACTGTGCATTTAACTTTTCCGACAGCGGTAAAAAGCGCGGGGCAATTGCAACGTTTAGCGGGGGTTAATATCAATGACGATAATGAAGACGCGCAAACGGTAAATATTGAAAATGAAGAAATTCAACTGCAAAATCAAGCAACAACTTTGACCTTAGCTCCGCATTCAATGAGCGTGGTGTTTGTAGATAAGTAACTTACGAATTGTAGGGTGGAATAGCGAAGCGTATTCCACCACGACGTTCTGCAAAAGCTGGGCAAAAACAAATTATCATCGCTAAGGGCGAATAATTATTTAGGCATTACGCAGTTGAAATGAGGAGTGCAATCGCTTTAGCGATTGCAAGGGTTGCCGAGAACTCAATAACCCAAGTTTGGCGATAGATTCAAATTAAAATAAAAACTTGCTAGACTTTCAAAAACGAGCAGGTCTGCCAATCGCTAAAGCGATTGCACTCCTTATTTCAACTGCGTAACTCCTATTATTTACTCCTACACTGCAATTTTGTTTTTAATAGTTTTTTTGGGGCTTTGTAACGTTTCATGGTGGAATACGCTACGCTATTCCACCCTACAAATATCCTTGAATTTAATAGCTTTGGGGCAATGCCCACCCTACCTACTAAAAAAATTCGCAAAAATACCGACAAGCCCGTTTTGACTCTCGTCACTCTCAAAATATCTTAATTTTGAAGCAATACTCGCAAACTACTATACAATGAAAAATTTTATGGCGTAACGTCTATAAAATTTTTCATTTTTTAAGCGAGACCTTAATCTAAATCATGAATTTATTTAAATATTTATTAACACTCCCCTTTTTATTAAATCTCTCCTTTGCTGCTGCCGACGAAGGTTTAAATTGCCTTGTCAAAGCTTATCCTGATTTTCTTTCTGCTGAAACTGATAGCAATAGCAATACTTTGCTGTGGCAGGATGGCACACGCATGACGTATAGCGATGGAATGGAATACGAAAATTTTGAAGAGCGGCTGAATCATTCAGATTTAAAAGACCAAATGTCTATTTCCTACTCGCTTGCAGCTTTAACGCAAGCCCCTGCAATGAATGAAGACCCAGGACGACTACGCGATATTGATTTTTTTAAGAAAATGTATGGCAACAGTAGCGCGGCAGTGCAAAAACAATTAGTTAAAACTGCATGGCAGCCCAGCGGCGGCTCGGTTATGTTTTCCCGTGTCAATGGTGCAAATGAAGCTTTAGAAAAAATCGGCAGAAAAATCGCAGAAAATCCAGATTTAAAAGCGTATGTCAGTAAAACATTAGGCACGTTTAACTGGCGGATGATTCAAGGTACAAGTCGCCAAAGTAATCATAGTTTTGGTACGGCTATTGATTTTCAATTGCCCAGTCATTTGCAAAAATACTGGTTATGGGCAGGGTGCAAACCGAATAAAGCTTGTGCTTATCCTGAAAAAGTGTTGCAAGATACTAAATTGCAAAAAATTGTAGCGATTTTTGAAGAGTTTGGCTTTATTTGGGGGGGCAAATGGTATCACTATGACACCATGCACTTTGAATATCGTCCAGAATTAATCCATTGTTCTACTACTCGTTAGGAGTTTTTATGCGTCGTTTGCTTATGTTAGCAGTTTCTTTGGCTTGTTTAACTGAAGTTGCTCAGGCTGATTTGTTGTGCAGTTATACCGCCCGCATTAGTGACCAAGATAAGTTTAGCAGCACAGGCGCTTCTTTAGTCCAAAACGATAAAGCAACGGCTGCCACGGCTGCTGCGATTATTCGTCAAGACCGCGCTAATTATCATCAGTTCAATAAACGCGATTCTGAAGATGAAACTGATTGCGTTTTTGATGATAAAGAAAAGCGTGCTTTATTGGAAAAACGCTTAGCAGCAGGTAAAACAACGAAGGAAGCATTAAACAAGATTGTATTTGGTAATCCTTTGTTAACTGTAGATGTTTATGATAATTATGTAGATATTTCCATTCAGAAAGAAGAGTCTGCCGAAGAAGCTCCTCCGCCTCGCCGTTCCTCTATGAAGTAATTTTTCCCTTTAGTGTGTAGTTTTCTTTTCCCCCTGCATGGGGGGAAGGGTTTTTATTTGCCTGTTAAAAGTAATTAAGGATTTACTTATGAAACTATTGAAAGTGATGTTTTGTTTAATGTGTTTGTATAACAGTGCTGTGTTTGCCCAAGGTGAAACGCCAGAAAAATGGCTGGGTAAAATGAAGAAACAAGGATACAAAGTTTTACTCAATGAAAAATATGATGTTGATAGTCAATGGATAATCATTTTAAGCAAAGTCATGGAAGATGGAGAAAGTACGATTCTTTTTAAGCAGTGGGAAAATGAAATCCTTGGTGAAGATGATAAATGGAAAGCCACTGCTGAAAATCACGTTGCAGGTGACATGGACGGTGGAATAGAAAGCGTTAAATTAATTCCTTTTGGAATAGATAGTTATGCTGTTTTACTTGCTGAAGGTGGCGCGGGTGAAGATGCTTATACCTATACGACCTTATTTGTACCTACGTCTCAAACAGATACACCCAAAACGATTTTTTTCTTAGAAACTAGTCACGTTTCAAATGCGCCGCGTTATGAGTTTAAAGCCGATTTTAAGTTGCAAGACGGTCCATCCATTGAATACAAAGATATTTTGGTAACAAAACAGGGTAAGGACTTTGTGGACTCGAAAGTTGTGGCTAGCAATTATCAGCAAGTTTGGCGGTTTAATGGGGATATTTATGAAAAAGTATCCGAAACGCCATTATCCCCCGCTAAAACGGGGAAAAAATCTGCTCAATCTTTTGCAGATTAAGACAAGCATTAACTTTTAACTTTGTTTAAAAATAAGGATATTTTTTTATGAAACTCGTTGTTTTAACGACAGTATTAGCAAGTTTATACAGTGGTTTAGCTTTAGCAGAAAATCCTGACGCATGGATTGCGAAGATGAAAAAGCAAGGCTATGAAGTCGCGTTAAATGAGAAATATCAACAAGCGGGCGATACACTCCGCATTGCTGTTTTAACTAAAGCGGATGAAATGGCGGCGGCAGCGGAGAGTGATAAAATATGGTTAAAAGAATGGGTACAAATGGGCAAAGACTGGGAAATGTCCGCTGAAAATAAAAATTACGAAAGCGCGGCGGCAGGTGGCATCACGGCTGAATTAGTACAAATCGGTGCGGATGCGCACGGTATTTTATTGTCCGAAGGGGGAAATAGTGTTGGTGGCAGTATGTATGCTACGCAAGAATTATTAGTATCCGCAGATGATAATGAATTTATGAAGATTTTTGCATTAGAAAATGGCAGTTACCACTCTAATGCGGGCAGTTGTGACCTTGACCCAGAACCGAATAAACCAACGGATTGCTTTACTTTTGAGGCAAACATTGAATTTGTGGAAGGCGATAATCCTGAATATAAAGATATTGTTGTGACAGAAAGTGGCTCACGTTATGACGATGCAAGCAGTAAAATTATCCCTGCGGATAACAAACAACTGTGGAAATATGAAGGCGGCGTGTATAAAAAAGTTGCAACCAATGGTAAGAAAAAGAAAAAACCGTCTTCTGTAGAATAATTGATTCTCAAGTATTGTAATTGTAGGGTGGAATAGCAACGCGTATTCCACCATGAAGTTCTGCCAACTCTGAGCAAAAATCGTTTATCAACCAAACGGTAGAATACAGCGTGCGCTTATTCCACCCTACAAATGCACTCCAGCGCATCGGCGCATGAAATGCGATAACACCTCTTTGTTATCTCCTTAAAGTTTGCTTTCCAAAATCCCGCCTTTATATCTATTCAAATAGACCAGATAATGCTAATGTCAATTTAACCATGCTTTTTTCATCATTCGCTATTCGCTACCCATAATTTTCACTAATGACACCTGCTGCCACATTTTCCGTTATCGTCCGCACAAAAGACCGTCCTACTTTATTAGCGCGTTGTTTAGCCAGCATTGCATCTCAGCAACGCCTGCCTGATAGCGTGATTGTTGTCAATGATGGTGGGAAAGCGGTAGAAAATATCATCTTTCAATTTCCCCAGCTGCATGTGCAATCGCTGAATAATCCCCAATCACGCGGACGAGCAGCCGCTGCAAATCAAGGGGTTTATGCCGCGCCAAGTGATTTTATTTGCTTTTTAGATGATGATGATGTGATGTTACCCGAACATCTCGCGGTATTGAGTGAAGCACTGCAAAATACACAAGCTTTAGTCGCTTATTCAGGCTGTCGATTAGTCAAATATCCGCAATCAACAGAAGGGGAAATGTCGGGGCAAATCGTTGGTGAATTTAATGAACCTTTTTTGCGCGACCGTTTGCATTATGAAAATTATATCCCTTTCATTAATTTAGCAATTAAGCGTGAATTATGGTTTGTTGTAGGCGGATTAGATGAAAGCTTTGATATTTTTGAAGATTGGGATGTTTTATATCGTTTAAGTCAGCACAGTGATTTTGTACATGTGAATCAAATCACAACTGAATATAGCATTTGGGGAACTGCGCAAATTACGCAATCCGCAACGCATGAGCAATGGAAAGCAGCCTATCAACAATTTTTACAAAAACATTGGCAAAATTTAGCAAGTGAACAACAATTAAATGATTTAGTAGATTATTGGCTAGTCAGTCAAGCGCGCCGTTCTGAAATAACCCACTTAAAAACGCAATTGACAGAATCTTATTTACAGCAACAAGATTTTCAACAGCAATATCTTGAATTAGAAAATAAAAATAAGCAATTACAGCATAGTCTTCACGAATTAAGTTGTTATAGTTTAATGGGCATGGATAAAAGCACACTTAATCATTTAGTTGTGCCGCCCTCCGTGTATGAATTAGGGTCAAATACTTATATTACAAAAGATTATTTGCGGGTGATTGATTGGGTAGAACATCGCTTGCGCAATCTCACAGACCTTGAGCAGCAATTAGGTGATTTAATTCAGTTAATGAGTAAATCCTTTTGGTGGCAAGTGCGCCGCTATGTTCCTACTTTGCAAACGATGCAACAGCAATTACAACCTTTACGGTTGCGTGATTTAAATCATCCTATTCCGCCCGTCCGTCCACTGTCCAATGTCGCACCGACTTACATTACTTACGCAAAAGCTCCTGATAATGATACTGAATTTTCCAAGCATGGTTACTTTATGGAAACTGTGCAAAGCATTGGTAAATTGCCTGTAGCATTAACAGCACATGAAGCTTTGGTTTTTACGATTTATTGCACCCGCCCAAATTTTTATCGTATTGATTTAATGATGGCAACCTACATGCGGGTGAATTTATGCCATTGGCGCGTGATTGTGCGCGATGGATTTAGTAAAAAAATTCTGCGTTTACAATGGTTAAGAGGAATTGAAGTTATAGATAATCGCTATCACAGCGTTGTATTTGAACCTTTTGACGATTCGCAAGGTAAAACCTATCAAATAGAAATCGACTCGCCTAATGCTGATGCTGATAATGCAATTGCCGTTTGGTGTCATTCTTTGTCTGCTTTACCGTTGCAACGTGAAGCAGAAAAAAATTCACAATATGCAAGTACAATCCAGCCTTTACCAACAAATCACGTTGCAAATACTTATGTTTTAATAGAAGTCAGCGGCTCAGCTCATGTTTTATTAATAGAATTATTAGACGATGATGAAAATATTGATTTAGCACAATATATAGAAACTGTTTTAGAACCTTGGAAAACCGCATTTGCTGCATTAAAATTTTCTGTGCATTTTAAAACTTTGAAATACTTGCAATTACCAGATACTTTACCACTAACTTTATTAGAAGAAATTACCGAATTACCCGCGCATGTGCACTGGTTATGGATTGCGCATAGCGGCGCGATTCCAGAGCCTGATTTTCTGGTGAATGCTTTATCGATCGAAGATTTATATTCCGTTGCTTTATTAATTCCGCAAGAAGTCGATTTTGAAGGAAAAATTGTTGCTAGTTATGGCGTATTAGTACGCGAAGGCGTGATTGAAGACAACGCCGCGGGCATGGTCGCTGACCATCCTGCCCATGGTTATCGACGTACAGTAGAAGCCACTATTTCGCAATGTGTAGGCTGTCATATTGGTGCTCTGCGAAAAATTGCGCGTTCTTCTTTGCATTATTATCACAATGCTTTATACCAATGGGCGGAGTTGATACAAAGCTGTCAAAAACAAGGCTATCGCACGCTTTACCAAAGCTTTTTACGCTATCAAGTCACGCAAACATTGAACGTTCCGACATTAGCCCCGAATTTGTTACAGGCTGACCGCGTGTATTTTTATCAACGCTGGTGTGAACGTTTAGCGAAATGGAAAAATAGTTTTCAAGGCGCATCTCAGCAAATGCTTGTTTATGGGCAAAAAAGCGCGTTGATTATTGAGGGTACATTGCCTGAATTTGATAAAGATTCGGGTTCATTGCGTTTGTTGACCTTGCTCAAATTATGGCGCAATTTGGGCTATCATTTAACCTTTTTCCCAGCAAATGGCGATAATCGTCCTTACTATAGACAAGTGCTTGAATCTCTAGGTGTTGAAGTTTATTGTCGTCCGCCGTCTGCACAGGAAACCGCGCCCGAGCGGGGTATTTCTACGGCAGCAAATCCTTATAGTTTGCAGCAGTTATTAATTGAACGGACATTTAAATTCGCATGGGTGGCGCGGGTGGAAATTGCCCATCGTTTATTGCCAATGTTGCAGTTATACGCGCCCGACCTAGTGACCTTGTATGATACGGTGGATATTCACTATTTACGGGAAATGCGCCAAGCCGAGATTGAAAATAATCCGACGTTATTAAAAACCGCGCAACAGACGAAGCGCAAAGAGTTATCAAATTGTGCTTTAGCGCATCAGGTGATTACGGTGACGGAGCAAGACGCGCAACATTTGCGGGCGGAATTGCCCAATATGTCGTATGCAGTTGTGCCGAATATTCACGCGGTGGATACTGCGGCGATGGTGGGTTTTGCCGAGCGGCAGGGGTTGGTATTTTTGGGCAATTATGCGCACGCACCGAATGAGGACGCGGTGCTGTTTTTTGTTGAGCAGGTGTTGCCGTTGATTCATCAGCAATTACCAGAAGTGGTTTTTTATGTGTTGGGAAGCAATGTGACGGCGCGCTTGCAAGCATTGGAAAGTGAGAAAGTGCGCATTGTGGGCTGGGTGAAAGCGGTTGAGCCTGAATTTTTGAAATATCGGATATTTGTCAGCTATTTGCGTTATGGCGCGGGCATGAAAGGTAAATTAGGGCAAGCGTTGGCGGCAGGTTTGCCGATTGTCACGACGGCAATCGGGGCGGAGGGCATGGGGTTAAATGAGGGCGAGCAGGCGTTATTAGCGGAAAGTCCCGCAGATTTTGCGGCGGCGGTGTGTCGTTTGTATGGCGATGCCGCATTATGGGCGCGGTTGGCAGCAGGTGGGCGGGCGCATGTAGCGCAGCATTGGAGTGAGGCGGTAATTGAGGAGAAATTGCGGGGAATTTTGGATAAGTTTAAAAATGAGTCGGTATTATGAGTTTTAATAAACGTTTGCGATTGGCTAAGGAAAAATTTGAGGCTGGGAAAATTACTCTTCAAAAAGGTAATTATCAACAAGCATTAGAATTGTTTTCAGAAGCGGCTAAATCACTCAAAGGCATTGAAGGACAAGAAATAAATTATGCAGCTTGTTTGGTAAATGCTGGGAATTGTTTACAAGAATTAAGTGATTATAAAAAAGCGCAAACATTTATTGAAAAAGCATTATCTATTCAACGGAAAAACCTTAATAACGAAGCCTCTGAAATTGCAGACAGTTTACATAATCTTGCAATTATTTATTTCAATCAAGAAAACTATAAAATAGCTAAAGAGTATTGTGAAGAAGCTTTAGCGATTCGAGAAAAAAGATTAGGTCATGAACATCCTAATACTGCATCTACTTTAAATAATCTTGCAAATATTTATGGTAAGCAAAAAAACTATGAAATGGCTATATTTCATTGTGAAAAAGCTTTAGTGATTCGAGAAAAAAGATTAGGTCATGAACATCCTGATACTGCTACAACTTTGGGGAATCTTGCTGTTTTCAAGGCAGAACAAGGCAATCTTAAAGAAGCTAAGAAACTCAATCAAGAAGCTTTAACTATTTGTGAGCAAAAATTAGGGACAGAACACCCTAATGTTTATATAAATATTAATAATCTTTCTAAGATAATTCTTGCTGAAAATCCTAATGAGACAATAGAAAGTATCGCGCAATTACATGAAAGTTTAATTATATTTCTATCGGATAAAAATTTACTTTTCACTTTACGCACCAGTCGTAATGATGAACAAGGACGTTTATCTAAAGGATATTGGTTTTTAGGCAATGAAGACTATTTATATTTTTCTTTTTGGCAAGGCATAGATACCACAAATCAAATGCCAACCATTAGCTTGGTTATTGACAATAACCAACAACTTTCTATTTATTTAAATGCTAAAGATTCCAAGCAAAAAGCCGAATTTCTACAAGATTTAACTCAACTGTTAGATGGTTTTTCTCAATCAGTTCACCCAAACACGGGCGAATTAGAAAACCAATGGCGCAAAACATATACCGATAAAAACTGGCAAACTGCATTAACAGAATTTATTGAAACAGACAAAAATCAAATTGATAGTTATTTAACTGTTAAAAATAATCAAATAGAAGATTTCACTTTTTTAAATCAAAAAGAGTTTATTCAAAATCTCAAACTCACCATTCTTTTAATAACAAAGAAAAAAATAAAAGCATCAAAAACAGTTTTAACAGACATTGGGCAACCCTTAAAACTCCATGCTTTACAATTAACCAATATTGGACATTTTTCACAAGTCGGCTTTGATTTAAGCAAGCAAATCACTATCTTAATTGGTGAAAATGGCAGCGGAAAATCCACTGTTTTAAAAGCAATTGCACTGGCACTGTGTGGGATTGCTCAAACAATTGACAATAACCTAACGCAAAACTATTTAAAAATCCTCAGCACAGATGCAGATGAGGATAAGCAATTGCTTAAGAAAAATTATAGCAATCAAGGCAAAATTTACTTAAATTTTCAAATCAACAAACTCCAAAATCAAACTGTAGAATTTGAATACAATGAACTAACAGGCGTACAACTCAGAACCTTTGTAGAAAATAATGATGATTGGCTACTTGCGAGAAAAAACCGTTTTATTGATTTAATTCTAGGTTTTCCACAAGGCAAAAAACGCGGACAAAAACAACTCGGTAAAATTAAAGCCCCCAATTTAAACGATTTAATTGCGTTAATTGAAGACCGCGATATTGCAGAATGGAAACAAGACATTGTTGACTGGTTGTATGATTTATATCGTGTTCGTACAGAACAAGAACAACAACGCAATGACCCAATCATTGACACGTTATTTAAAATTTTCTCAAAAATTGTGACTGATGACAGCGAAGAAAATCAAAATGCTGTACGTTTAAAAAATGTGGTTCGCAATGCTGACACAGGCAATAAAGAACTTATTATTACCACGCCCGATATGCCCAACGGCATCGCCCTTGATTTAATCAGTCAAGGCTATACTAACGTGTTCATTTGGGTAGGACGTTTAATCATGCGTCTTTATGATGCTTTAGAAACACATCAACAAGAACATTTAAACATTTCTGAAAACAAATTTTTAAAAAATGATAATCATCAAGGCAAACGCTACCCTGTAGAAAGCATTCATGATTTACACGGTATTATTTTAATTGATGAAATAGACACTTATCTGCATCCCAAATGGCAACGTAACATTCTCCGTTTTCTCGCCGACCAATTCCCCAATTTGCAATGGGTGGTAACGAGTCATTCGCCGCTAGTATTGGGCTATTTAAAACAATGGCAAACTGCCACAGTTTTAAAAATACAAAATAATCAAATTGTTCCTATTCAACACTTTTATGGACGCAATCCAATTGATTTATTTTGGGAACTACACGAAATAGAATCGCGTCCTCAAGAAATTCAGCAAAAAATTACAAATCTATATGAATTATTTGATGATGAAAAAATACACGAAGCAAAACTACAATTAGTAGAATTAAAAGAAATTCTTGGTAGTAATGATGCAATTGTTACGGAATTAGAAACCGCTATTGATTTAATGGAAAGTTTATAATGCGGAGAATTCATAAGAAAACCCCTTGTCCAGAATTATTAGATTTTATCAAACAAGAAGAAAATAAGGGGATTGCTCCTATTTATGAAAATGGTTTAGATTCTAAACAAGAATATAAACAACATTTTTTTATACTTCGCAAAAAAATTGCAGAAGAACAAGGTTATATTTGTTGCTATTGCCAATCAAGAATTAAGCTTATACAAGATGAAAAGCCTGAAATGAAATTAGAACATTTCAAACCAAAATCTAAATATAAAGCTTTAGAATTAGATTACAAAAATTTATTAGCCGCATGTTTAGGAAATTCAAATAATGAAATACATTGTGACAGTAACAAACTAGGAGAAGAATTAAAAGAAGTCCCAAATCCAGCCTCTGAAGAATTTGAACAATTTAAAATAAAATATATTGCCTATAAAGTGATGGCAAATCCACGCGGCAAAGAATCAGATAAATATGTTAAAGTCGTGCCATTATGGAATGAGCAAATTAAACAAGCTGAATCTGAGAATAGAGAAACAGATAAAAAACACTTAGAAAAAAATGACCCTTTAACAGGAACAAAAGAAGGCTGTTTAAATTTAAATCATCAAACATTAATGAGTCGTCGTTTTGCAGTATGGCAAGGCATAAATAATGTTTTTTATAAAAAAATGGGCAATAATTGGCATACAGAAAAAGGCAAAGAATTAGCGTTAGATTTAATTAAAAACTACAATGAAAAAGATAATGAAGGAAAATTAAAAGAATTTTGTCAGGTTATGACTGACCTGCTAAAAAAAGAATTTAAAATATTAGGGCATGTCATCAAACAGAAAACAAAAGAATTTAAGCCAAAAGGATGAGACAAGAAACCAAGTAAATGCCACTCAAGAAATGACAAGAACATTTATCGTAGCGAGTCACTATTGCTCGGAATTGCTTCAACTTGCAAAAAAAGTTTTCTATCAAATGACGTTCTTTGTAAAGGACTTTATCAAACTCAGTGGGATGCAAACGATTCTTTTTAAAAGGAATCACTTGTTTAATCCCCCTGCGTTTTAAAACTGCTCTGACTCGTTCAGCATCAAAAGCTTTATCTGCAATGAGTGCTTCCGCTTCTATCTGAGGCAAAAGTTCATCTG
>JACCEE010211661.1_pt1 | contig 20111 bp, 20 predicted proteins | sample 7449931 | NCBI WGS metagenome assembly JACCEE01 (sample SAMN15323457, study PRJNA562643) | freshwater metagenome | isolation source: river surface water | place: USA:Blue River Watershed | collected 2017-08-19 | reverse complement strand
TGTAGGCAGGCCCAAAAATCATGTCAAATTCGATCCCACTTGCCATCAATGCTTTTGCATAGAATTGAGCGAGTTTTCCGAGTTTGGCGCCATCGTCAAACAAGCCTGCATTGAAGAAATAAGGGCTCATGCGGCCTGCTTTGGTTTTGAATTCACCAAACCTCAGCACACCCGCATCGACGGAAAATTGAACAAACTCTTGCGCCAAGGCCGCCGTGTCGGTTTGGGATGTATGGCCAGTCACCATGGGGAAATCCTTGTTTAAATTAACCAGCTTGAACTTGAACGGTATTCGTTCTGCGGCCACCAAAGGGGTGGAGGCCTGGATTGCTCAAAACAATCCCGATTGTATTTGTGTGCAAGAGGTTAAAGCACAAGCACCCGATGTGGCCGGTAAATTTGAAACTTTGGTTGGGCTGAAGGGGCATTTTCACTTTGCTGAGAAAAAGGGCTACTCCGGTGTCGCTGTCTATAGCAAGCAAGAGCCCAGTGATGTGGTGGTGGGCATGGACTCTGCAGAGTTTGATGCCGAAGGCCGCTATGTGGAACTGCGATTTGACACGGCCAAGCGCAAGTTTTCCATCATTAGCACCTATTTTCCCAGCGGTTCATCGGGCCCAGAGCGGCAAGAGGCCAAGTTTCGTTTCTTGGATCACATGGGACCGCACTTAAAGACTTTGGGTGCACAGCGAGAATTTATTGTGTGCAGCGATGTGAACATTGCGCACCAGCAAGCCGACTTGAAAAACTGGAAGGGCAACCTGAAGAACAGCGGCTTTTTGCCAGAAGAGCGCGCTTGGATGACGCACATGACCACGGAAGGCCCGTTGGTCGATGTCTACCGCAGGCTGCACCCTGACACCACAGACGCGTGCTACACCTGGTGGAGCAATCGCGGCCAGGCCTATGCCAAGAATGTAGGCTGGCGCTTGGACTATCACTTGGCCACGGCGGGCTTGGCGGCTTTGGCTAAAAAAGCTGAAATCTACAAAGACACAAGATTCAGTGATCACGCACCTTTGACCATCGATTACGATTTTTAAATTGGATTCAATTTAAAAATAATCAAATTGAATCAATCTAAGTCGATGCGGATTCTAATTAGCACCCTGTTGATGGGGCTTCAAATTTTTATCAGCCAAGCCAATGGTGCAAATGCCATCGATATTTCAGCTTGGCGTGAAGACGTTGAACAGTTCGCCAAAGAGCTACCGAAAAGACATAAAAATCTTTTCTTACATTTTCCCAGTGCCAGTTTTGAAAAAGACATTTCAAACTTAAAACGAGACTTGCCCCAATTGAGCGACCAGAACATTGTGTTCAGGTTGCAGCAGATAGCGGCCCAAGCAGGAGACCTGCATACGCGAGTCATTGGCAGCACTGGCCCAGTATTCCCAATGAGTGTGGAGCAGTTTGGTGATGATTTTTTTGTGACCGCAGTGGCGCAAGAAGAATTACGGTATCTATTGGGTACGAAGCTGTTGGGCATTGATGATGCCAATATGGATGAGATTCGCCACGCTGGAAAGAGCTTGATATCGGCTGAAAACAAATTCGCAATTAAAGCGTTTTTGCCAAAAGTCATTGCCGACGCCGACGCCCTTCATTTTCTTGGCATTACTTTTTCGAAGGATGTGGCAAGGTTTAAGTTTGAGTTGGCAGACAAAATTGTTTTTAAAGACGTTCGTGCCGAAAAGAATATTTTAAAAACGGCGTGGTCTTATGCCTATAAAAAAACACCTCTCTCGGTGTCTAGACCCGCAGAAATTTATTGGAAACAAGTCTTGCCCGATGAGAGGGCAATTTATGTCAATTACTCACGTTGTGAAGAAAGAAAAGATCTTCCATTTGCGCAATTTGCCAATGAGATTGCAGCCACATTCAATCAACAAAAGATCGATCGAGTGATCATTGATTTGCGGACAAATCCAGGGGGTAACGAGGCGATCATTCGTCCCCTCATTCAAGTTTTAAATGAAAAAAAGGTGCCTGTTTTTGTTCTGATAGGACGCCGTACCTTTTCCTCGGCCTTTGGCAATGCGTTGAGCATAAAAACGCAATTGAAGGGAATTCTGATAGGGGAGCCTACTGGTCAAAAACCTAATGCGTTTGGAGAGATAGAAGTATTCACGTTAAAGAACAGTCAGTTGAAAGTTCAATATTCAACAAAGTGGTGGACCCGGGTGAAAGGCAGTGATCCTGAGGCATTGTTTCCTGACATCGCAATTGAGACTGGATTTGAGACATATAAAAATGGCGAAGATTTGGTGTTGAAAACTGCTTTGACACACAATTGAATCGCAATGAACAGGTTTAATCTCGCGAGTAGGTCAGCATTCGACCCTTGTAGGCAGCCTCGGTATCTGTGGCTGTAATGTGGAGTGCTTCTTCCGAGAGTAAAAAACCTTGCGCCGCCATGTTGCGGTGAAAGTGTGAACGGTTGCCCCGATTGGGATCAACCACCCACACCTCGGCATGGTCTTCAATGTGTTCGTTGATGTAATGCGCCAAGTCACCACGTTCATCGCGCTCATAAAGAATGTCGCTGCCGATGATCAAGTCAAACTTGCTGTTAACGGCGATATCTTGAATTTGCGGTTTGTGCTCTCCCCATTGACCATGTTGGTAGTTCATGGGGCTTAGATGATTTAAACGCAAGTTTTCGCGCAGGAACTCGCCTGCCAACGGATGACAATCGGATGCTGTGATGTTGGCGCCGCGTCGGTGGCCCACCAAGCTGGCCAGCGCCAAACCACAACCCAGTTCCAGTATGCGTTCGTCGGCATTGACAGGTCGAAGGGCCAAGCGTTCGGCCAGTCGGGAGCCTGATGGCCAAAGCAGTCCAAACAATGACCAAAAGGCCGATGAAATGCCTAGATCTAATGCCGCATTGCCTGGGTCATGAAACTGTTGCTTGTTGAGCAGGGAGCGAATGACAAGGTTGGGCACACCTTGAACGGCAATGGATTCTTGTTTGGTTTGATAACCAGCGTGAGGTGGATGTGGCAAGTGAACATTCAAGCAAACGCGGTGTGCATCTGTTGTTGTGCATGTTACGCGCAACTGAAGGGCGTGTCATGATTCATTTGGGGTGTTGTTAGTGCAGCAGGGCTATGGACCTCTTGAATTCCAGTTGGGGTTAAATGAATTTGGCGTTGTGCGCTGGCGATGGTTTCGGGTCGATGCGCAATGACGATTCGTGTGAGGTTTAAAAGTTGGAGCGCACGAGAGACCAAAATTTCATTGGCCATGTCGAGATGGCTGGTGGCTTCATCCAATGCCAGTACCGTGGGTGAGGCATACAGGGCGCGCGCCAACAAGAGCCGCTGCTTTTGGCCACCGCTTAAGCCAGTGCCCAGTTCACCCAGCATGGTGTGATAACCCATCGACATTTGAACAATGTCATGGTGAATTTCAGCCAACTTGGCACATTGCTCAATCTTTTCGGCATGGGCTTGGACATCAAAAAAAGCAATGTTGTCGGCAATGCTTCCAGTTAACAAAACATCTTCTTGCATGACGCTGCCAACTTTTCGGCGAACATTGGCGAGGCCCAATTGTTGAATTTGAACGCCGCCATAAAAAACTTGGCCTGTGCTGGGCGTGAGCAAACCAAGCATGATTTTTAGAAGTGTGGATTTGCCACAACCGCTGGCACCCGTGATGGCAAGGTGTTGTCCAGAGGGCACTGCGAGATTGATGTTTTGGAAAATCCAAGGATCGTTTTCACTGTAACGGAAAGAGACATTTCGCAACTCAAGGCTGGCGGGTAAGTGCGATAAATCATGGGTTGGTAAATTGCCTTGGGGGGTGTCTTGTTCTGGCACAGTGAGCACAATGTCGGCCAATCTGTCGCGGTGCAAATTGAGCATTTTGAATTCAATGCCCTGATTGATGAGGGCGCTAATGCGTCCTGTAAATTGCATTTTGTAACTGATAAATGCGAGCAGCATGCCTACCGTAAACAGGGCACCCCCTTGAAGTGTGTTGTTCGTATTCAAAATGGTGTTCGCGCCAAGCCAAAACACACACATGTTTTCAAAGCCAAAAATTAGGTTGCGGGCAACGGTGTAGCCCATGTTGAGTTTGGCAGTTTGAAAATCGCGGTTCATCACTTCAATCATGAGGCTGTGCCAGCGAGCGCGCCGTTCGCCTTCCCGCCCAAATAGCTTGAGAGGCGCAATAGCACGGATGGTTTCAATGAAATAACTTTGCTCTTGACTGCTCAATATCAAACGGTCGGAAGCGGCATGCTTAAAAGAGGCGTAACTGGCCCAGCGAACCAGGCCATACAGCAAAGTGGCCAGCACCACAATGCCAGACAAAGCGGGTGAGTAAATGAGCATCATGATGAATGCGGCAATGGCCATCAAGCCATCTAAGACTGACTCAAGCATGGTTTGTGTCAGTGTTTTTTGAATGTCGTGTACGGCACCAAATCGGGAAGAAATATCGCCCAAGTGGCGTTGCTCGAACCAAGTGCTTGGCAGTTTGAGCAAATGTGAAAACACATTGCCCAACCACTGAGCCGCAAGCGTTTGGCCAAGAACCATGACCCACCAACTGCGTGCGTACGACAGTGCCGATTGAATGACCAGTACCAAGCCAAATCCCCACATCAGTGTGGTCAACAGATCATGATCGCCTGATGTGAGGACATCGTCGACCACCGTTTGGTTAAAGATGGGCATCAAGATGGCAAAAAATTCAAGAACAACTGCCAAGGCCAAAATTTGAAAGACAGATGCACCAAGTCCTTGAACGTTTCCAGTGAGTTGAGACAAACTAAATGACGGCTGCTTTGAAGTTTGTGTGAAGTTGGGTTGGGGTGTGAGCTCAAGGGCAACACCAGTGAAATGTTTAGAGGCTTCTTGAAAGGACAAGCGCCGTAGACCCAATGCGGGATCCAAAATTTCAATTTGCTGCCGGCTGACTTTTTGTAGAACGACAAAGTGATTTAAATCCCAATGCAAGATGCAAGGTGTCTTGAGCGCTTTGAGTTCATTGAGTTCTAAGCGCAGTGGCCTGGCATTAAAGCCTAGAACTTGACTTTGATCGATCAGTTGTTTGAGATTGGCGCCTTTGATTGACTGTGGAAATTTTTGGCGCAAAGCCATGAGACGCCAATGTTGGCCATGCGCAGATGCCATCATGCACAAGCAAGCCAAGCCACACTCGCTGCTTTGAAGTTGAAGAACGGGTTGCAAGTGGCGTGTGCTTTAGAAGGTTAAATGGGCCTGCGCAAAATATGCGCAGGCTGATGAGCAATTGCTCAGTGAGGCGCGCTGGCCAAGTTATTTTGTGTAGTCGCCCATTTCATTGACGTTGTCATAGTCTGGCGCTTCCCCTTTTTGTACGACAAGCTGCGTCAAATCGATAATGCCGTAGACAGAGGTGGCGATATTGGCTCCAATGTTTAACAACCTGCCGATCAAGTTGCCTCCTTGAATGTCCGTTAATTCCATCGTATTTAAATCTCTCATAGTGCTCTCCTGGTTATGCTGAAAAAATCGATTCAGCGTCGAAAATTAAAAAGTAAATGAGGATGGTGGCGTAGCCCGTCAAATTGGAAATGAAATGAATCAAGCTTGAAAGCATGAGCGCTTTAGGCCGACCTATTTCTAATTTGTGCAAGTCGTATTGCTTGAGGAAAATAAAAAATCCGATATAGCTTGAGGCAAAACGCATGTACATATTTGCTGGGAATAAGGTCGAAGGGATGACGTGAAGCAGGGCAAATATCAAAGGCGTGACAATGAAAAGACCTTTGCGTTGAAAATTGAGTTCATGGATTTCGGCAATGAGGAGCATCAAGATGTTTTCTAGCCAGGGCGCTACAAGCAAACTGGTGACGATAAACAGTTGTGCATACCGTTCTTTTTCTTCAGTGCCGACGTAGACCTGATCGGGATTGAGCGTGTCATAGTAAAAACAAATACCCAAATTGACGATTATTTGCATCAGCACCAAGAAAAGAATGGCGTCGAGGAAGCCATGCCTGTTGATGTGTGAGTTTGGCCACAGGATGGGAAATTGAGGACGCATGGCGCTGATGCGCCGCATGTCGAGCCATGAATTGAACTGCATCAGTTGCCGTAATCGCCCATGGCGTTGTATTGGTCTGCGTTGGGTGTGGCGCCAAAGGTTGCCAAGTAAGCTTGCACCACGCCCGTTTGTTGAACATATCGAATGTAGTTGGGTATAAAGCCAAACATATTGGCAATGTTGCCGCCCTGAATTTGAGTGAGTTGGTCGGCGGATAAATGTGTCATAGGGGTCCTAGTTGAATGTTGAAGTGACGTCGAAAAAATTTAAATAGTCAAAGAATCATTTTGGTTTTGGCATGAATGGCAAGCAGGGGCTCAAATACCCATTGCCAGACTTGTCGGATGTCTTGCACCACATCGGCCTCTAACGTCATGCCTGGCTTGAGTGAGTGAGCTTCGTTGTAGGCAAGCATGTGCTGCGCTTCCAGTTGAACCTGAATTCTGTAAAGTGGCTCGCTGCTTTGGGCGCTGGCCAACAATGCAGTGCCAAGGCCGTGCGGTAAATCTTGGGGCGCAATGGGTGTGCCACTGACTTGCGTGACGTGCCCTTTAGACAATCCAAATTTTTGGTAAGGGTAGGCCGACAATCGCATCCATACAGCTTGACCGGGTTTGATAAAGCCGGACGTTCGGGTGGGTGCATAGAGATAGGCAATTAAGCCTTGGGCAGAGACTGATTGTGAATGAGTTTGTAAATTGCCTTGCGGAATAAAGCTGGCCACAGTTTGACCAGCTTGAATAAAGGCACCCAATGGCACATGAAGCGTACTGACAACACCCGATTGGGGTGCAAGTAAGGTGCTTGATTTGCGCGACTGGTTTTCTACTTGTTCTTGTTGAAGGCTGGCCAGCGTTCTATCGAGTTGGTTCAATTCAATTTGAAATTGTTTGGCCAGAGTGAGTTTTTCGGATTGGGTTTGGTCTTGTTCGCGCTGCAAAGCCAAGGTGTTGCGCTGGGTATTTTCTTGGCGTACTTTGAGGTCGAGAAGTTCTTCTTGTTTGTTTTGTGATTGAATTTCGGACACAAACCCTTCAGCAGTCATTTGCTGGTATCGGAGCCAAGTTTTGTTTGACAGCTCTACTCGGCGCAATAAGAGTGCGTGCTCTTGCTGCGACTGAATGAGTTCTAGGCCCAAGGCGCTAATGCGAGATTCCAAACTGCTGGCGCGAAGTTGGTACTGGGCTTGTCGGGCTTGACGCTCTGACAACAGCGAACGCTGACGCTCGAACAGTTGCATGTCTAGCAATGCGGTGGTGCTGCCTTGCAAGCTGATTTTGTCGGTGTTGAACACAAACAGGGTTTGACCCGCAGACACGGCATCTCCCTGCTTGATGGCAATGTGGGACAACACACCTGCCGTGGCAGCGCTGAGCTCCAGCATGCCTTGCGGCGGCATTAAGACGCCTGCCATGCGCACTTTGCGCGCCACTTTGCCCCATGCACCAAAAGCCACCAAAGCACCGGCCAAGGCCAAAGCAATGCCGGCAATGAGGCTGAACCTGGGGTTGTGCGCCAAATGAATGCCGCCAAGCCATGAGGCTTGCTTGGCTTCGGAAACTTCGGTGCGAAAAAGTGAGCTTGACATGGTGCTTTGAAAGAAAGAACCCTCACAATACGCCTATAAATCATCTTCATTGTTGCAATGACTTGCAATTGAAGAGCGTTGAAACCGAATGAAATGATTGAACTTCATCATGCTTCAGTACCAAACCATTCCTGTCACACCGTTCCAACAAAACTGCTCTTTGGTATGGGACGATCAAAGCCTGCAGGCGGCCGTCATCGATCCGGGTGGCGACCTGCATCTCATTTTGGAAGAGGTCGCTCGCAGAAATTTAAAGTTAGAACAAATTTGGTTGACGCACGCACACATTGACCATGCGGGTGGCACTGCGGTCTTGGCGCGCACACTCGGTTTGCCCATTGTGGGCCCACACCCTGGCGATCAGTTTTGGATTGATCGCTTGTCCGATCAAGGCCGCATGTTTCAGTTTCCTGAGGCTGAAGTTTTTACGCCCACACGTTGGTTGCAAGATGGCGATACAGTTGAGCTGGGCGCACACACCTTGAACGTCAGGCATTGCCCAGGCCACACGCCAGGTCATGTGGTGTTTTATTCACCTGAAATGAAGCGCGCCTTTGTAGGCGATGTGTTGTTTGCGGGCAGTATTGGGCGCACAGATTTTCCGCAGGGCGATCACGATACTTTGATTGCCAGCATTACGCAGCGCCTCTGGCCCATGGGCGACGACACGGTTTTTATTCCTGGCCACGGTCCGGAAAGTACCTTTGGCAGAGAGCGTCGCAGCAACCCTTATGTGGGCGGTACCTGATCAATTAAAGCGGCTGGAACTGTTCAAGCTGCGCTAATTGGATTGAATGGCTTGCGCATACAAGTTTGCCACCTTGGGCAAATTGGCCTCTAGCTCTTGAATGCGATTGTTGCCACTGGGATGTGTCGACAAAAAGCTGGGCTGGCCTCTGCCGCCACCTGTTGCGCTCAACATTTTTTTCCAAAGTTGCACACTGGCTTCGGGTTTGAAGCCTGCGCGAGCCGCAATTTCCAAGCCTACCAAATCGGCTTCTGTTTCATCGTCGCGGCCGTATTTCAGGGTGAGCAATTGCGTGCCCATGTTGGCCGCCACATCACCCAATTGGCCCAAGCCTAGCAATTGAGATGCAACCGATAAACCCACGCCAGTGGCTTTGGATTTGGCCATTCTTTCGCGGGCATGCTCACGCAAGGCGTGCGCCATTTCGTGGCCCATGATCATGGCCACTTCGTCGTCGGTCAATTTAAGCTGATCCAAGATGCCAGTGTAAAAAGCAATTTTTCCACCGGGCATGCACCAAGCGTTCAGTTGATTGCTGCCAATCAAATTCACTTCCCATTTCCACTTGCGCGAATCGGGGTTCCATTGGGCTGTAAACGGAATCAGTCGATTGGCAATGGCGCGCAAGCGCTGCAGCTGTGGGTAGTCGTCTGGGGCCAATGCGCCTTTGGTATGGGCCTCGCTCAAGGTTTGTCGATATTGTTGGCGGGCAGAGGCTTCCAGAGTTTCAACTGGAATGAGTTTTCGCATGTTGGAGGATTGACCCACATCAACTTGCCCATGCGCATGCGATGTGATCAAAGCGCTTAGGCTAAGGCCCGCGCCCCATCGCGCAGAATGCATGAACGCCCGCCGCGACAAATCAGTTTGCCCACGAGGGTCTGATGGGTCGGGATCGGTAAGTTCTGGAGGGGGTAAGCAAAGCCAACACATGGTTTGAATCATAGTGGCACATCACCAAAATTCAAGGCCAAACATTTTGGAAATCCCTCACAGACTTGGATAATGTCGACATGAACGAAAAGCCTAGCTCAGACACCGCCTCATTTTCTTGGCTTGCCTCCTGGCGCATTTATGTGCAGCCTGCCAGTTTGCGCATGCTGTTCTTGGGCTTTGCAGCGGGGCTGCCATTGCTCTTGGTATTGGGCACCCTGAGCTTCCGATTGCGCGAGGCGGGCATTGACCGTAGCACCATTGGCTACTTGAGTTGGGTCGGTCTAGCCTACGCTTTCAAGTGGGTGTGGGCGCCCTTGGTCGACCGTTTGCCCATTCCCTACCTCACGCGCCAATTGGGGCGTCGCAGAAGTTGGTTGCTGTTGGCACAAGCCATGGTCATCGTGGGTTTGGTGGGCATGGCCATCAGCGACCCACGCCAAACATTGGGGCCAGTGGTGTGGTGTGCTTTGTTGGTTGCCGTGGGATCGGCCACCCAAGACATTGCATTGGATGCGTTTCGAATTGAATCGGCAGAGCCCACCCAGCAAGCGGCTTTGGCTGCCAGCTATCAAACGGGCTATCGCTTGGCCATGATTTGGGCGGGTGCCGGTGTTTTGTGGGTGGCGGCTTGGGTTCAGGGCGATAACTCGGCGGGCTATGTGCAGGCTGCATGGCAGGCTGCTTATTTGGTCATGGCGGCCAGCATGGCGGTGGGCTTGTTCACAGTGCTCATTTCCAAAGAGCCTGCTCAGGCTGAATTGCCACCTGCGCGCAACGCAAAAGAGTGGCTAAAAGGGGCCTTGGTAGAGCCCTTTGCCGACTTCCTCAAACGGTACCGCTGGCAAGCAGTTTTAATTTTGAGTTTGATTGCGGTTTATCGCATCAGCGATGTGGTGATGGGCATCATGGCCAACCCCTTTTATGTCGACATGGGTTACACCAAGGCAGAGGTTGCCAGCGTGACCAAAGTGTATGGCGTTCTCATGACTTTGTTGGGTGCCTTTGTGGGGGGCGTCATGGCCTTGCGTTGGGGTGTCATGCGCATCTTGATGTTGGGCGCCATCATGAGCGCACTCAGCAATTTGCTGTTTGCCTGGTTAAGCGGACACGGACACGATGTTCAAGCCCTGATCTTGGTGGTATCTGCCGATAACTTGGCCAGTGGTATCGCCTCTGCAGCTTTTATTGCCTACTTGTCGTCACTGACCAATATTCAATACTCGGCCACGCAGTACGCATTGCTCAGTTCCATGATGCTGCTTTTGCCAAAATTCATCGCTGGTTTTTCTGGCGACTTTGTCAATGCATATGGCTATGCCCACTTCTTCAATGCCACGGCATTATTGGGCATGCCCGTTTTAGTTTTGGTGGCGCTGGCGTGGCGCTTTCAAGCCAAAGAGAGCACGCCACCCTGAATCAATTTACGAAACTTTACGAAGACTTCAAAAGAATGGGACAGGATGCGTGTCATCTAGGCGCATCATGTGGGCTGTATCAATTTTCGAGCCTTTTGTTGGCAGCGCATGACAGTACAAATTTTGATGATAGAAGACGACGACCGCTTGGCGCTGATGGTCGGCGACTACCTCCGCCAATCTGGCTATGGCTTTGTGCATTGTGGTGATGGCGCTACTGGTCTTGCCCACCTGCAAAAGCACGCAGTTGATTTGATCATTTTGGATTTGATGTTGCCTGACATCGATGGTTTGCAGGTGTGCCAAAAAGTCAGGGCCATGTCCAGCCCTCAAGCACAAACGGCCATATTGATGCTGACGGCCAAAGGCGACCCCATGGACCGCATTGTGGGCCTTGAGTTGGGTGCGGACGACTATGTGCCCAAGCCATTTGAGCCCAGAGAATTGCTAGCGCGCATCAAAGCCATCTTGCGGCGCAAATCAAGTACCAGCAGTGACAGTCATTCAAAGTTGGTGTTTGGCAGTTTGGAAATTGACAGAGATTCACGCACGGTCTCGGTCAATGGCAAGCTATGCGACTTAACCTCTTATCAGTTTGATTTGTTGGTTGCCATTGCCGAGCGCGCGGGTCGAGTGCTCACACGCGATCAAATTATGGAGGCTGTGCGTGGCCGAGAGTTGGAGGCCTTTGATCGATCGATTGACGTTCACATGGGACGGATTCGGATGGCCATTGAAGACGATCACAAGGCACCCGAGCGCATACTGACCGTGCGCGGTGTCGGCTATGTTTTTGCCAAACAACAAAAGTGAAGAAGCATCATGTCGTGGCTTGCACCTGTCGCTAAACATTTGTATTTGAGAATTTGGCTGGCTGTTGTTTTGGGCGTAGCGGTGCTCATGCTGTTGGTGGGCTTTGCTTGGAGCTTGTCGGTAGAGCATGCGGTACAAAATGGCCCGCAAGGTGTGCGCGAACTGCAAATTCGCAATGAACAAGGTCAAATCATTCAGACAGTTCCCGGTCAATTGCAGCGTGGTGTGGGCGTGTCATTTGATGTCACTTTGCCCGATGGTCAGAAGTTAAATTTATTGTTGCCCAGAAGACCGCCTGGAATGGGACCAGGCCCAGGACCTGGTCCCGACATGCGGCCAGGCCTCATGAACCGTGGCCCGCGCGACCAAACGCCATGGTGGGCCAGACCGCCTTACGGATTTGTTTGGATGCTGCTGTTGGTGGGTGTGGCCGTAGCAGTTGGTATCTATCCAATTGTGCGCAAATTGACTCAAAGACTAGAGGCTTTGCAACAAGGCGTTCAGCGATGGGGCAATGGGGATTTGACGGTTCGTGTGGCCGAGTCCGGGCAAGACGAGGTGGCTGATTTGTCCAAAAGATTCAATGCTGCGGCAGAGCGCGTGCAGCACCTTATGAATTCACAACAACTTTTGTTGGCGTCACAAAAATCATTGTTGGCCAATGCCTCGCACGAACTCAGATCGCCCTTAACGCGCATCCGCATGGGACTGGAGTTTATGCGGGCAGACAACGGTGACGACGCCAAAAAAGAAATCGCTCGCAACATTGCCGAGTTGGACCAACTGATTGATGAAATTTTGCTGGCCAGCCGGCTTGATTCAGAAGATGCCGACATGGGCATCATTGAGTCGGTCGATGTGATGGGCTTGTGTGCAGAGGAGTGCGCGCGTGTGGGAGCGGTTTTGGAAATTCAGCCTGGCGTATTGCGCATTGAAACGCAAGGTGTGAGCAAATTACTTCGAAGGTTGATTCGCAACTTGCTAGAAAACGCAGCAAGGTATGGTGCTATTCAAGGGCCAGAAGATGTTCAGCTTCAATGCGAACTCACAGACGCCGAAGTGATTATCAATGTGTGCGACAAAGGTCCAGGTGTGCCCGCAGCCTTAAGAGAAAAAATCTTCGAACCGTTCTTCAGATTGCCTGGTGCAAGTGAGCGTTCTGGCAGTGTGGGGCTAGGGCTTGCGTTGGTTAAAGCCATTGCCACGCGGCATCAAGGCAGTGTGTCTTGCCTTGCGCGTGAAGGCGGGGGTGCTTGCTTTGAAGTGCGATTGCCTAAACTAAACTAAATTAAGCTAATCTAATTTAGGCTAAACCAACTTAGGTTGCGACAACCGACTCATTGAACAGTTGAACCACTGGCAGGTGCAAAACTTTGAGCTCGGTGTGCTTGATTAAAAACACATTGAACAAACGCTCCGCCAAGAAACCAAAGACCCGCTTCTGAAAAGTGTCGCGATCGCTGATGTCGATTTGCGTTTCTAAACTTTCCAAAATGGGGAACAGCCATTTTGCATACCTGTGCATCAACTCGGTGCGACCGACAAACATGTTGTAGAGGTACATGCTGCGTCCGTTTGCCAGCTGTTCAAAAGCAGCCAAGTAGTCAGGTTGTTGCACTTCAATGATGCGCTTTAATTTTTCCCAATCGGAAGCCACATGCATTTGCATGTAGCGTTCTTCAACGCTAGTTTTGAGGCGAACAGGCACTGGCACAATCACGTCGTGATCTTGCAACAACACAGCAGCCTTGCGCTGCGTCAGGCTGTAATTTGCAAGCAGGGCGTTTGAAATGCCGCGCGTGAATTTTGATTTTTGTGTGGTCCGAATGATTCGGCACAGCCACTTGGGGCCTTGTACAAAAGGTCGTCGGTAATGGACCAAACCAATCAATTCATCCTTAGAGGGCGCATGAAGATTGAGCATTTGGTACAAGGCCGTGAGCTCGCAAAAGCTTTTGTTTTTGTCTGCCATGTGCGGCGACTGAATGGCATCCGTCACTGCAAAATCATCGGGCGAGGACGGACCCGACAATGGGCCGACATAGATCACCCGAAAATCTTTGTCAAAAGGCCGCTTCAAGCGAAGGTGTGAAACGATGTAAATCGGCATGAAAGTATTTCGAAGTGGGCTTAGCTTATTTTCTTGGACAAGCTGAGTGCAGCAGCCACCACTTGGTCCATGTTGTAGTAACGGTATTGGGCCAGCCGGCCTACAAAGTAAACCGAAGTTTCTTGTTCTGCCAAGGCTGAATACTGTTTGAACAAAGCTTCGTTTTCTTGGCGCGGAATGGGATAGTAGGGATCGCCTTCACTGCTTGGAAATTCATACACGTACGAGGTGCCCTTGGCTTGGCTTCCTGTGAGGTGTTTGAATTCAGTGATGCGCGTGTAGGCATGGTCGTTGGGGTAGTTCACGGTGCCCACGCTTTGAAGCTGATCGATATCTTGATGCCGATGTTCAAATTGAATGGAGCGATAGGGCAACTTGCCAAATTGGTAGTTGTAAAACTGATCGATGGGCCCTGTGTAAATCAGTGTCTTCCAACTTAAGTTGGGACGCTGCACGGCAAAGTCATAGGACAAACTGACATCAATCAAGGGATGGTCCAACATGTTTTGAAACATGGCGGTGTAGCCTTTGTCGGGCATCAGTTGGTAGGTGTCCGTAAAGTATCGATCGTCATCGTTGGTGCGTGTGGGAATGCGCGCAGCCACGCCCGCACTCAGTTCTGACAGATCCAGTCCCCATTGTTTTTGGGTGTAGCCCCTGAAGAACTTGTCGCACAAATCTTGTCCGACACTGCTAAGAACCACGTCTTCACTGGTCTTGTTGGTTTCACGAGGCTCACGCACCTTGGCCAAATAATCGGCTGCACCGGCCTCATCCAATTCAAGCCCATACAACTTGTTCAGCGTTTGACGGTTGATCGGGATGGGTAAAAGTTGCTCGCCAACTTTGGCCAAAACACGGTGCTCATAAAAGCGCCAATGGGTGAACTTCGACAACCAGCGAATGACCATCTCACTGTTGGTGTGAAAGATGTGCGGGCCGTAGTCGTGAATCAAATGACCATGCGCATCCATGCTGTCGTAGGCATTGCCAGCAATGTGCGGCCGTTTCTCAACGATCTGAACTTTTCGGCCAGCCTCTGCCAACTCTCTGGCCACCACGCAACCGGCAAAGCCAGCGCCAACAATCAAAACATCAAAATTTGTTTCAGTGGTCATTTAGGTGCGTACTTTTTTTGTTGATAAAGTTGAAGCAGCAAGCGTGTGTAATTGTCATTCATCACTTGAAGCGTGAAGTGCTGCTGCACAGCGGCCCTTGCTGCAGTGCCTAGATTTTCTGCTTTTTCTGGGTTGTTGAGCAGCATGGCAATGGCATCGGCAATGGCCTGTGCATTGTTTTCAGGCACCAACAAACCCGTTACGCCATGTTCAATGACTTCGCGCACACCCACCACATCGGTACCAATGCAGGCGCAGCCACTGGCCATGGCCTCTATCAGCGCCAAGGGCATACCCTCGTAGTGCGTTGACAGCACAAAAATTTGGTGTTTTGCCAATAAATCGGGCATGTTGGTGACGTGCCCTAAAAATTCAATTTGCTCGGTCAGGCCCAATTCGGCTGACACTTTTTCGCTTTGCTGAAGCAAACGGGTTTTGCCCAAGCCGGCAATCGACAACTTGGTTTGAACCTGCTGCGCTTTCAAAATGCGCATGGCCTGAATGAGTGTGGGCTGATCTTTTTGTTTGGCAAACCGAGAGGCCATGATGACCTGGGGTAAGCGCTTGTCCCACTCCAGCCTGGGCACACTTTCAAATTTAGACCAGTCCACGCCATTTGAGATGGCCATGCATTTTTCTTTGGGAAAGCCCAGTTCAAGCAGCCGTGACTTCACACCTTCAGACACGCCCACCAAGGCATCTGTTTTGTTTGCCAGCCACTGCGAGAGTTTCAAGCGCCACGCCGTGTAGCGTTCTCTAGAGTTGTGTTCAACATGAACCAAGCTGGGAACTTTGGCCCAAAGCCCGGCCATGCGCCCCCAGATGTGCTCACTGAAACCGTGGGCTACCAAAACATCAGGTTGCCATTCTTCACAAATGCGTTTGAGCGCAAGGATGGTTGCTAAGTGTGACCAACCCGGCACCACCTCAACGTCGATGCCTTGGTCTTGCAATGCTTTGATCTTGAGCGCTGCAGTACTGCGCTTTTTGCGCAAAACCAATTTAACCGACATGGCTTGGCCAGCGTTGGCTGCCAGGCACAAATCAACTGCAACTTGGGTGGCACCCGAAAAACCGCCCGTCACAAAATGGACCACTCGCGGCGTTGTGAGTGAGTCCTTTTGCACAGAGATGCCAGAAGGCGAAATGCCAATGAATCAGTGGCCGTGGGCGACGGATTCGCCAGCTTTCAATTGGTAAACCGTGCCGCAATAGGGGCACTTGGCATGGCCTTCACGGGCCACGTCCAAATAAACCTTGGGGTGTGTGTTCCAGACTTTCATGTCGGCTTTGGGGCTGGGGCAAAAGACACCGCCTTGGGGGTTCAGGTCTTTGGCCAGAAGTTCAACAGCTTGGCTCATGATTGGATTCCTTTTAGACGCGCGTCAACCAGTGCGCATATTTGGGATTCTTGCCATTCACAATGTCGAAGAATGCCGTTTGAATTTTTTCGGTGATGGGGCCGCGGCTACCAGCGCCAATTTCAATGCGATCAAGTTCGCGGATGGGTGTTACTTCAGCAGCGGTGCCTGTGAAGAAAGCTTCATCGCAAATGTAAATTTCGTCGCGTGTGATGCGCTTCTGCACAATTTCCAGACCCAAGTCTTTGGCAATGTGGAACACAGTGTTGCGGGTAATGCCGTTCAGTGCGCCAGCTGACAAGTCGGGGGTGTAGATCACGCCGTCTTTGATGACGAACAAGTTTTCGCCTGCGCCTTCCGACACGAAGCCTGAAGTGTCGAGCAACAAAGCTTCGTCGTAACCCTCATCGGTGGCTTCCATGTTGGCCAAGATGGAGTTGGTGTAATTGCTGACGGCTTTGGCCTGCGTCATGGTGATGTTGACGTGGTGGCGTGTGAAGCTGGAAGTTTTGACGCGAATGCCGCGCTTCATGCCCTCTTCGCCTAAGTAAGCGCCCCAAGTCCATGCGGCCACCATCAGGTGAATGGTGTTGCCTTTAGGGCTGACGCCCAATTTTTGCGAACCAATCCAAGTCAAAGGACGGATGTAGCCGCTTTCCAAATTGTTTTCGCGCACAACCGCTTTTTGCGCTTCATTGACTTCTTCTTTGGTGAAGGGCAATTTCATGCGCAAAATTTTGGCGCTGTTGAACAGGCGATCGGTGTGCTCTTGCAAGCGGAAGATGGCTGTGCCATTGATCGTTTTGTAAGCGCGCACGCCTTCAAAAGCGCCGCAACCGTAGTGCAAGGTGTGGGTCAAAACGTGGATCTTGGCATCGCGCCACTCGACCATCTTGCCGTCCATCCAAATTTTGCCGTCACGGTCTTCCATTGAGGGGGTTGCGCTGCTCATTGTTTTGTCCTTTGTTGCCAGTTTCGCAAAGTTGCCATTTTACGGGTCTTATGCCCTGCCGCTGCTCAGTTTATGAGCTGAGTTCAGATAGATGTTGGTGGCGCGTCTGCTTGCGCAGGCTCAGGCCGGGTCATGTCCCACTGAACTAACTTGCCATCTTTGAAGGTGCAAGTGACAAAAGAGGCGCCTTCGTCGGTCCATTTGTAGACCTCGGGCTGAACATTTTCTGCAGACAAACGTTCGCCCAGAGATTTTGTCATGGCAATCACGTGCATCAAATTGACGCCTTTTTTGAGCTTGGCGTTGAGCATGACGGCACTGCCCACATGGCCCACAGGGCGGTTTGCAGCTCGGCTTAGCACCGTCACCATGCGCGTAAAGTGCAGCAAGATCCACATCACAACCGCGCCAGTGGCAACTGCCACGCCGGCCCATTGGTATTGCTGCCAGGCCCCTGCGACAAAAAGAACAACCCCAATTGGGATCAAAAATTTGGAAAAATTCATGGCCCGATCTTAAAGTCCTCGGACACAGTTCATGGCGTCTTCAATGCGATCGACCGGGTAAATGGTGAGGCCTTCAAAGTTCTTGTCGTTCTTTTTGGGGGCATTGGCTTTGGGCACCACCGCCACCGTAAAACCCAACTTGGCAGCTTCTTTCAGCCGTTCCTGGCCGCGGGGTGCGGGCCTGACTTCGCCTGCCAATCCCACCTCGCCAAAGGCAATAAATCCTTTGGGCAAGGGCTTGCCTCGGAGTGATGAAGTGATTGCTAACATCACTGCCAAGTCAGCTGCGGGCTCGCTAATCCGAACGCCGCCAACGGCATTCACGAACACATCTTGGTCCATGCAGGCCACACCCGCATGGCGGTGCAAAACCGCCAAGAGCATGGCCAGACGGTCTCTTTCAAGGCCTACCGACAGCCTGCGTGGACTGGGCCCACCGCTGTCAACCAGGGCTTGAATTTCAACCAACAAAGGCCGGGTACCCTCCAAAGTGACCATGACGCAACTGCCTGCCACGGGCTCGGAATGTTGCGATAAAAAGATGGCGCTGGGATTGGAAACACCCTTCAGACCTTTTTCGGTCATGGCAAAAACGCCAATTTCATTGACCGCGCCAAAGCGGTTTTTGATGGCCCGAATTAGGCGGAAGCTGCTGTGCGTGTCGCCTTCAAAGTACAACACCGTGTCGACCATGTGCTCCAAAACACGCGGACCGGCCAGCGCGCCTTCTTTGGTGACGTGACCCACCAACACGATGGCGGTGCCGGTGGCTTTGGCCGCTCTGGTGAGGTGGGCCGCACATTCTCTAACCTGTGCCACCGAGCCAGGGGCGGAAGTGAGTTGGTCTGAGTAAACCGTTTGGATGGAGTCAATGACGGCAATGTGGGGCCGCTCAGTTTGGAGCGTGGCCAGAATTTTTTCGAGTTGAATTTCGGCTAACACCTGAACTTGGCTGTGGTCCAAGCCTAGACGCCTAGAGCGCAAGGCCACTTGGGCACCACTTTCTTCACCCGTCACATACAGCGTGTTCATGCCTTTGCGTTGAAGTGCATCCAGCGCTTGCAGCAGCAAGGTTGATTTGCCAATGCCTGGGTCGCCGCCAATTAACACCACGCCACCTTCCACCACGCCGCCGCCCAAAGCGCGATCGAGCTCTTCGATGCCGGTGGGGCTGCGGTCTACATCCGTGGCTTCAATGTCGCCCAACTTGGTGAGCTCAGAAGTTTTGGCCAGCGCCTGAAATTGGCTGGTATAGCGGTTTTTGGCGTTGCCGCCAGCGTCTACGGTGCTTTCAATGAGGGTGTTCCAAGCGCCGCAAGCTGGGCATTTGCCCAACCAACGTGGTGTGGTGCCACCGCAATCGGTGCATGTAAAAATGGTTTTGTCTTTGGCCATGCTGCAAGCCTAACACTCAGCTGTGGACAAAAGCGAAATGGGCTGCATCAGGTCCAGCCTTGTAGGAGTTTGTGCGCAATCTCGGCCGCGGGCAGAGCTTGGCAATCGGACGCATTTTGGCCAGACCACAAGGGTGAATAGTCCGCTGAGCCTTTGGCTTCTGCGGCCGCACGCAAAGGCGCTACGGCTGCGGTGGCCAAGGGGAAGGCCGGGGCCTCGGGGTTAAGGGGGCCAAATTCTTGCATGAACTTGTTCACAATGCCGCGTGCGGGCCGGCCGCTGAACAAGTTGGTCAAAGCGGTGTGTTTGGCTGCGTCCGACAACAAGGCTTGCCTGTGCAAGGCACTGGTGCTGGCCTCGTGGCTGGTTAAAAATGCAGTGCCCACTTGAACAGCGCTGGCGCCTAAAGTTTTGGCCGCACTGACGGCGGCCGGACTTGAAATGCCGCCTGCCGCAATGACGGGCAACTTAAGCGCCTTGACGATTTGCGGCAACAAAGCCAAGGTACCCACTTGGGTGCTCAGATCTTCTGTAAGGAACATGCCCCGATGGCCACCGGCCTCAAGACCTTGCGCAATGATGGCGTCGGCACCGTTTTGCGCAAGCCATTGGGCCTCTTGCACTGTGGTGGCTGAAGACCATATTTGAATACCCCAGGCTTTGATTTGTTGCACCCACTCTGCTTTGGGCAGGCCGAAGTGAAAGCTGACCACCGCGGGTTTGATCTGGCCAATGAGGGACAGACTTTCCTCACTGAAGGGTGCGCGCCCAGGGCCAGAACCGACCGATTGTGGATCGATGCCGTGCGCTAGGTAAGTGCTGGCCAATTTTGCGCGCCAAGCCAATTCTTTTTCTGTCTGTGCTGCAGGTGGGGCGTGGCAAAAAAAGTTGACATTGACAGGCAGTGAGCCGCCCCAGCTGTTGTTATTTGTTGCTGTAGAGATGGTGTTTTGAAAAGCGACCAGTTCATTCTTGAGCTGTTCGCTTGTCAGCATGGCTGCCGGAATACTGCCCATGCCGCCCGCTTTGAAGACGGCGGCGGCCAATTGGTGATTTTGTGACCCAGCCATAGGCGCTTGGATCAAACGTATCTGGTGGGCTTCAAAAAAAGACGGGTTCATGGC
>JACCEE010097311.1_pt1 | contig 20116 bp, 16 predicted proteins | sample 7449931 | NCBI WGS metagenome assembly JACCEE01 (sample SAMN15323457, study PRJNA562643) | freshwater metagenome | isolation source: river surface water | place: USA:Blue River Watershed | collected 2017-08-19 | reverse complement strand
CGCCGAAAATGAGCAAGAAGTTGTAATGCTGTTGCAAAAACGGCAGTTGATTCCAGTAAAAGTAGAACTTGCTCCTGCCAGTGGACAGGGATTTAGTTTTGGCTCTCAACAGGTCAAAAATCGTGATGTTATTGATTTTACTGAAGGTTTATGCACTTTAGTAGAAGCGCGTATTCCTTTAGATAAAGCGTTAGGTTTGTTGGAAAACTTAACTGAAAAAATAGTTGTAAAACAATTAATTGCAGATTTACGTCAATCAGTTAAAGAAGGTAAAAGTTTAGCGGATGCTTTGCAAGCACATCCTCGCTATTTCACACGCATGTACATCAACATGGTGCGGGCGGGGGAAGAAGGTGGGATTTTAGAGCATTTATTGCCAAAATTAGCGGATTTTATGAGTAATGCTGACCAAGCGCGGCGTACTGTGATTGGCTCATTAACCTATCCAGCCATTTTAGGGGTGGTGGGAATTTCTAGCGTTGCCTTATTGCTGATTTATGTTGTCCCGCAATTTGCGATTATGTTTGATAACTTAGGCACGGCGATTCCACCGTCAGCGGCGTTATTGATGAATCTCAGTTCATGGCTTAAGAGCTATGGTTGGACATTATTAGCATTACCGTTTTTAGTGATTTATGGCTGGCGATATTTAGATAGCACGGCTGAAACCCGCTTACAACGCGACCAATTTTTATTATCTATTCCCATTTTAGGCACATTATTATTAGAAGCAGAATCTTCTCGTTTTTGCCGAACTTTAGGGGCATTACTTAGTGCAGGAATTCCTTTGTTAAAAGGGCTAAATATTGCGCGCGGAGTGATGGAAAATCAGGTATTAGCGTTAAGTTTATCAAATACTGAGGAAGCCGTCCGCGGCGGCGTGAGTTTAGGGCGTGCTTTAGCTAAAGAAGATAAATTTCCTTTATTACTCAATCAATTGGTTATTGTGGGTGAGGAAACGGGACGCACAGCCAGTATTTTAGAAAAATTAGCAGAAACTTTTGAACAAAATGTTAAACAACGCACTGCCCGTTTAGTTTCCTTGTTAGAGCCAATGATGATTTTAATTATGGGGGTTGTTGTAGGAACGGTGGTTGTCATCATGCTATCAGCGGTTTTTAGCATTAACCAAATTAAATATTAATTTGAGTCATCATAATGAAAAAATTTAGACCTGAAAATTGGCACAAAATCTTAACTGACTTGTATGAAGCTTTAGGCAGTGATGAAGCAATTATTCAAGAATTAAAAGAAATTGTTGATTTACCTCCCCATCAAATAACGGCAATTACTACATTACGTTTAGGGGGAAGTATGCAAGTTTTAGATATTTATGACACGGTTGGGCGTGCTGTTCGCTATTTACATGCCCGCGAAAAAGAACGTGAAAAAGGGCAAATTGATAAAACAGTTGCTATCGCGCCAGAGCAAGCTGCCAACATTGCGAAACGGCAATTTATTCGTCATCCTTTGTCTGTGCCAATTAAAGTGTGGCGCACCTCTAAAATAGAAGAAGATAGTTTTAATCATCAATTAGCCAAACAAAATATAAATAGTCAAGAAATGTCGCAAAACATTAGTTTAGGTGGTTTAGCGTTTTCATCGATTACACCGTGGGTTGCAAATACTTTGGTCAGTTTGCGGATTGATATTGTTGAACCTGTGTTTGAAACGGTCGCTAAAGTTGCATGGTGTCGCTCTTCAGCAACAGGCAGTTATGAAGTGGGTTTAAAATTTCTCAATCCCCATGATTTAGAAGAGGCACGCATGGTCGAACAAATTTGTCATATTGAAAATTATCGGCGTGAACTAGAAAAAAATGGGCGCAATTTAAGCATTGAAGATGCCGCAGTAGAATGGATTACAGAACATGGGCATCATATCCCGATGATTGAAGATGCGTCTTAATTTTAGTTAAAGAGGAGAGCAATCGCTTTAGCGATTGCCTGCGTTGCCGAGAACTCAATAACCCAAATTTGGCGAGAGATTTAAATTAAAACAAAGACCTGCAATGTTTTTAAAACCTTGCAGGTCTGTAGATATGAATTTGCCGGTCTGCCTGTTTTCAAAGGACAAGCGAACCTAATAAAAGCTACTGAGTTTAAAACGCTTACGCGCTAAATGTGCGTTAAAATAATTTTGAATCAATTGCTTATTTATAAAAAATAATTGCTGAAGCGATTACACTCCTCATTTTAAAACGCGAATTCTATTGCGTAATTCCTAAAAAAAATAAAAAACGGGATTTTAAAAAATTACGCGCAAAGTTCAAGTTAGTTTATTTTGAATTCATTATGAAAAATTTTCTTACCCCCCAAGAAGCAGAAGCTGCTTTTTATCAAGCTTTTGAAAATGCTGATATTGAGTTAATGTTATCAGTTTGGTCAGAGGATGACGACATTACTTGTATTCATCCCATGTCGCAGTGTTTGCGCGGTAAAGCTGTGTTAAATAGTTGGCAAAATATTTTTCAACAGTCGCCTAACATGAAATTTCAACTAAGCGATGTTTGTATTTATACGGGGCAAGATATTTCTATTCATACTCTATGTGAAAATTTGACCGTTATTCATAATCCACATTCTACTTCTTCTCTGTTAGCCACAAATGTTTATCGCTGGCAACAAGGCAGTTGGCGCATGATTGTACATCATACGTCAATCATGGTGATTGAAAGCCCTGTAGAAGCAGAAATAGAGACTAAAAAGATTTTACATTAATTTATTTTCCCATTAGCGCAAGGAAACAGCATCGCAATGAAAGTTTTAATTATTGGCAATGGCGGACGTGAACACGCTCTCGCATGGAAAGTGGCGCAGTCCGCAAAAGTAAAGCAAGTTTTTGTTGCAGCGGGTAATGCTGGCACAGATAAAGAAGAAAAAATTCAAAATGTTGCTATTCAGCCAGATAATATTGAAGGTTTAAAAACGTTTGCGGTGCAAACGCAAATTGATTTAACCATCGTGGGGCCTGAAGTGCCCTTAGTTTTAGGGGTAGTAGATACTTTTCAAGCGGCGGGATTGCGTTGTTTTGGCGCGTCTAAATTAGCAGCTCGGTTGGAAGGTTCAAAAGCCTTTAGCAAAGATTTTTTAGCACGTCATCAAATTCCTACCGCTGAATATCGCCATTTTACAGAAATTGAGCCTGCACTCGCGTATTTAGCCGAAAAAGGTGCGCCAATTGTAGTGAAAGCTGACGGTTTAGCGGCAGGTAAAGGCGTTGTCGTTGCGCAAACTTTAGCTGAAGCACAACAAGCGGTTAAAGATATGTTAGCGGGCAATGCCTTTGGTGACGCTGGACATCGGGTTGTTATTGAAGAATTTTTGCAAGGGGAAGAAGCCAGTTTTATTTGCATGGTGGACGGTAAAAATGTATTGCCGATGGCGACTTCACAAGACCATAAAGCGCGTGATAATGGCGATAAAGGCCCTAATACGGGCGGAATGGGTGCATATTCTCCTGCGCCAGTAGTCACGCCTGAAGTTCATAATCGCATTATGCAGCAAGTGATTGAGCCAACGGTGCGGGGTATGGCAATGGAAGGCACGCCGTATGTGGGCTTTTTGTATGCGGGCGTAATGGTGGATGAGCAAGGCAATCCTAAAGTATTAGAGTTTAACTGTCGGTTTGGCGACCCAGAAACTCAGCCAATTATGATGCGTTTAAAAAGCGATTTAGTCGATTTATGTTTAGCCGCATTAGAACAACGTTTAGACCAAATTAGTGCAGATTGGGACAGCCGCGCCGCGTTAGGCGTTGTCATGGCAGCAGGTGGCTATCCTAATGATTATGCTAAAGGGGCAGTAATTAGCGGTTTAGACACGACTACGCCTGATGTTAAAGTTTTCCATGCGGGCACAGCGTTAAAAGAGGATGCGGTCGTAACGCAAGGCGGGCGGGTGTTATGTGTCTGCGGGTTAGGAGACACGGTTAAAGAAGCTCAAGCCAAAGCGTATGAGCAAATACAAAAAATTCAATGGGATAATGTGTATTATCGCACTGATATTGGTTATCGTGCCATTGCGCGTGAACAATAGAACTGTTTTTTTTGTTAAATGCGAGAAGGAGTGCAATCGCTTTAGTGATTGCAAGCGTTGTCGAAAACGAAATAACTCAAGTTTGGCGAGAGATTCAAATTGAAACAAAGACCTACTAGGTTTTAAAAACCTAGTAGGTCTGTGGGTATGAATTCGCAGGTCTTCCAATTCTCAAAAGCAATCGCTTTAGCTATTGCACTTTTCTGTGTAACTTCTAACTTATTCATTTGAGTTTGGTAAGAGATTAAAACTTATGCCAACAGACCTACTAGGTCTTTGTTTTAGTTTAAATCTATCACCGAATTCGCATTGATGGGATTGACGGATAAAGAAATTGTATATTCAGGGATTGTAGTGACAGCAAAGACGGGACATTATCGGGCGGTGGCAATTTCTGAATTGCAAAAACGGGGGGTAATTTGATGATTGAATGTGGGAATATCTAAGCAGACAGTGTTAATTTTAGACTTATCAAGATACAGAAATGCTCCCTACTTTTTTGCAGGAAACTCAGCTAATACAATTTTGTTTTCCTCAATTTCCAGAGACAGCAAAAATTGTAGCAATTCCAATCACTATACAGTTTAAATTATTTGCGCTGTATTTAACTCCTCATCCTGCCCTTGAATGCGCAATTCAATATCAAGGTTGGCAAATTTTTTAAATTATTTTAAGCCGCAATGCGCGTTTCTTCAATTAATAACCAATTTTTGATAGTTGTCGTCAGCGGCGGTGACATCAGCGCAGGGGCATGTCCCGCATTGACAACTTTTACTAACTGTAAAGCAGGCTGCGAAGTACGCATTTGCTGAACAATTGGCGCAGTAAGTAAATCAGAATATTCACCCCAAATTAACATCACAGGACATTCAACTTCTGTCCAAATTGACCATAAATTAATATCTTGTTGTGAACGAAAAGTTGCAGCAATACGCGGGTCGTATAAAAAACGATAACCGCCGCCTGCGTTTAAACCCACGCTATAGCGGGCTAAATGTGCCCATTGCTCATCACTTAATTGTCCAAACGGCGCATGAATTTGACGGATATAAGCATCAACTTCATTTAATTCGTTAAAAGTTATAAGCGGTTGATTTAAATAAGCAGCAATGCGTGCTAAAGCGGGTTGAGGTAAAACCGCGCCCACATCATTTAAAATCAAACGCCGCACGGGAGAATGCGGTAATGCCGCTAGTGACATGCCAATAATACCGCCCATGGATGTTCCGACAACGTCCACTACATCAATTTTTAAATGTTGTAACAACATTAAAACATCATGAATATACACCGAATATTCATAATCTTCGGGATACTCCAGCCATGTACTTTGCCCGCGTCCAGCGATATCTAAGCAAATCACTCGATAATGTGAGGCTAATTCCATTGCTAAAAAATCAAAATCTCGGCTATTGCGGGTTAGACCATGCAAACATAAAACGACATCTGGATTATCAGAATTACCCCATTCTATATAAGCTAATTGATGTTGCCCGTGCGGGTCCCGACTCATAAAACGATGATGTCGCATTTGTACTAAGCGCGTAACAGGCGCGTTCATGATTTACTCCTAAAATTAGTTTAAGTATCAACTAAATATAAAAAATTATTTTTTATAGCAAATAAGGTTTTTTTTATTTTCTTTTGCTTTTATATCATAAATATGATTATTTTTACTAAAGCAATCAAGTAGTTTCACTGACAAAATAAATTAATTCAAGTGTGAACGGATAGCTTGCTTTTAAATCATTGTTGCTATTGCAAAAAACATTACAAACTTAAATTTATTCTAAAAATACTTTGTTTTTAACTTTAAGCTCTTTATGCTGTTAAACATTCTTTTAGACTTTGCCCTATATATACGCCATGAAAATTGAGTATCTTTCTTCCCTCAGTGCAGTTGCAGCAACTGCATGGAACGCCTTGATTGACCAGCGCAATCCTTTCGTGCGTTATGAGTTTTTAGCAGCCCTTGAACAGCAAGGATGCTTATTGCCTTTCGGTTGGAAACCTTTATATGTCGTTGCAACAGAACAAGGTCAATTGCTAGGCGCATTGCCTTTATATTTAAAAACAAACTCTTATGGCGAATTCGTATTTGATTGGGCATGGGCTTCTGCTTATGAGCGCATGTTAAACCAACCTTATTATCCTAAATTAGTCTGTTCAATTCCCTATACGCCCGCGACTGGTCCCCGTTTGCTTATTGCTGCTTCAGCTAATTATGAATTGGTCGCCGCGAGTTTATGTCAAGCAGTGCAGGAACTTGCTCAACAGTTACATGTTTCTTCCATGCATTATTTATTCACAGATGAACGAGATAGTGCATATTTAGAACAGCAACCGCAATTAATGCAACGTATTGCTTGCCAATTTCATTGGGAAAATCATGATTTTCGGGATTTTGAAGATTATTTAAGCCAATTTTCTTCTAAAAAACGTAAACAAATCAAAAAAGAACGACGCGAAGCGGCTTTTGCAGGTTTAGAAATTGAGTTGCTAAATGGACATCAAACTAACGAACAACATTGGCAAATTTTCCATCAATTTTATTGTGATACGTTTGACCGTAAAACGGGTACACCAACGTTAACTTTAGATTTTTTTAAAACCATCGCGCAAACGATGCCAGAATCAGTTTTGCTAGTCATGGCAAAAACACCATTAGGTGAATATGTGGCGGGCGCACTCAATTTTCGCGGTGAAGATACTTTATACGGCAGACATTGGGGTTGTCATCAGCATTTTCCGCATTTACATTTTGAACTTTGCTATTATCAAACTTTAGACTATTGTATTGAACAACGCTTAAAACGTTTTGAAGCTGGTGCGCAAGGTGAACATAAATTAAGTCGGGGTTTTTTACCAACCATAACGAAATCTTTTCATTGGATTGCTAATCCGCGTTTTGCCCAGCTTGTTAAACAATTTTTAACTCAAGAAACCCCCAGCGTTCTGCAATACATGCAAGAATTAACAGAGCATTCGCCGTTTAAACACACGCAAGAGTAACAAGATGAAAACATTTGCAGACTACCCCTTGAAAGAAATGAAACTACTTTACACTGTATTACATAAATCTATGCCCCAGCATCCTGCTTTAATGGATGTAAAATGGCTATTTGATTTACAACACTATTTAATGTTACAAGCCAGCAATGAAGGGATAGATGTCACTTTACATACAGAATGGGCAGCTTGGTTGGCAAAACCCTAAAGTCAATTAAAGCTGATTATTGAGGAGAATAACAAACATGCGTAAACCGTATTGGATTCCTTTCAATGCGAGTCCTTACGATTTTCCCCCTTTAGAAAATGCGTTAACGCATCCTGATGGCTTATTAGCAGTAGGGGGTGATTTAACAAGCAGTCGCCTGATGGTGGCATATCGCAAAGGCATTTTTCCCTGGTATAGCGATGACCAACCCATTTTATGGTGGTCACCCAGTGAAAGAATGGTCTTATTTCCTGAAAAATTAAAAGTTTCACGAAGTTTACGCAAAACTTTGCGTAAAAAAATGTTTCAAGTCACCTTAGACCAAGCTTTTAGAGAAACTGTCAAAGCCTGCGCTGAACCTAGACGCAAACAAAAAGGCACATGGATTACTGACGACATGCTAGAAGCCTATTGCCAATTACATGAATGTGATTATGCCCATTCTGTTGAATGCTGGTTTAATGGCGAATTAGTGGGTGGACTTTATGGCGTAACATTGGGCAAAATTTTCTTTGGCGAATCTATGTTTAGCCGCATAACAGATGCTTCAAAAGTGGCTTTCACACACTTAGTTAAACAATTGCAACGCTGGGGCTTTTTAATTATTGATTGTCAAGTTTATACAGAACACCTAGCAAGTTTGGGCGGTGAATTAATCCCTCGTACCCAATACAAAACATGGCTAGACCGCGCTTGTGATGCGCCTGATATTTATCGGGGTGAATGGAAATTTGATAATGATTTGCTAGACAATGATTTAAATAATAGCCAGCCGTCTGAGTGAGTTTTGTGCATGACTTCGCAATTACATTTATATACAACCCCGCCCCATCCTTGCAATTACCTAGACGACCATCAAGCCACGACGGTTTTTATTGACCCCAATACGCCTAAAGATATGAATTTATACGAAATTCTATCGCAACATGGTTTTAGGCGTAGCGGTGAATATTTATATCGCCCGCATTGTCATGGCTGTGATGCTTGTATTCCTGTGCGTGTGCCAGTCAATTTATTCAAACCGAATCGCACTCAACGGCGTATTTGGAAACGCAATCAAGATTTAGTAGTTTCTCAAGTTCCAGCGTGCTATAAACAAGAATATTATCAACTCTATAGTCGCTACATTAATACCCGTCACATTGGCGGCGGCATGGATAACCCCAACATAGAAAGTTATAAAACTTTTCTAATTTGCGCATGGGCGGATACTGTTTTTTATGAATTTAGATTAGATAATCAACTAGTAGCAGTTGCAACGGTAGATGTATTTAACAATGGTTTATCCGCCGTTTATACCTATTTTGACCCTGATTTAGATGCACGGAGTTTAGGAACATTTGCCGTATTGTGGGAAATAGAGCAATGCAAACGACAAGGTTTAGAATGGCTTTATTTAGGCTATTTCATTAAAGCCTGTCGCAAAATGCGTTATAAAATCGCCTACCAACCTTTAGAATATTATTATCACGGTGTATGGCAAGCCATGCCAAAAGAAAATTTTGAAATTGTTTAATCAAAAAAGAACGATTTTAGAATAAACAGCGATTCAAGAACGGGATTTTGTTAAAGCCCTGTGAAATTATAAAATAATGTTTTATATGGCTTATTTTATAATGGTGAACGATTGAAAAAACTAATAAATAAAAAATTTCATTTTTTTGAAAAAAAAGCTTGCAATGTTTGCAAAGCCTCTCTATAATTCAACGCTTACTTGCTTACAACGAGTAAGTAAGTAAAAAATCTTACATTGGTGCGGGGTGGAGCAGCCTGGTAGCTCGTCGGGCTCATAACCCGAAGGTCGTAGGTTCAAATCCTGCCCCCGCTACCAACTTTCCAAGCCGACGACATCTTAAAATTCCTTTCTTGTTTAAACCCTTTCCTGAAATTCTAAAGCATTTTCTGCAAAAATAAAAATTACTTTTTAGTTTTTAATATCTTTTTTTCTGATAGCATTCGCCCTGCTTTTCATAGCATCGCTAATCTCCCGCTGTTTTAATTTTAAATTCCATAACTGTTTTAAATCTCTTCTTGCATCACGCGCCACGTCATTTTGACTACATCCGCCGTTGCCGCTACATCGTGAGTGCGAATAATCTGCGCGCCTTGCATCACTGCCATGCTGGTTAACGCTAATCCGCCATATAAACGTTCATTCACAGGTTTATCTAACACTAAGCCAATCATAGATTTACGCGATGTTCCTACCAACATCGGACAATTCAAAGCGTGAAAACGGTGTAATTGCTGCATCAATTGCAAATTATGCGAAACAGTTTTACCAAATCCAAACCCAACATCAATAATTAAACGGGATTGCGCAATTCCCGCTGCAATTGCTGTTTCTATACGTTGTTGTAAAAAATGATAAACATCGTTAGTCACATCTTCATACTGTGGATTATTTTGCATTGTGCGCGGATTGCCTTGACTGTGCATTAAACAAATTTTCACCGATGCAGGCGCAGCAGCGGCGATGGCAAGACAACCTTCATTTTGTAACGCCATAACATCATTAATTAAATCTGCGCCTGCTGCAACCGCTTCTTTTATCACTTGCGCTTTGTTGCTATCTATAGAAATATGTACTGGAAATTCAGCCCGCAACGCTTCAATAATTGGAATAACCCGCGCTAATTCTTCCGTTTCGCTAACGGAGTCGGCGTACGGGCGAGTTGATTCGCCACCCACATCAATAATTGTTGCGCCTTCCGCAATCATTTGGCGCGCATGAGCTAAAGCTTGTTGTTGGCTGTTAAACCGTCCACCATCAGAAAAAGAATCAGGCGTTACGTTTAAAATCCCCATAATTTGCGGCGGCGCGTTGAAAAGCGAGGATGCAGGAGCAAGCGTAGGCGTGAAAATGTAAGGCATAATAATTCTTCTCTGATAATTTTAAAACTTAACAATAACAACCCGCTTTTGACAGAAAATCAATAAAAACGCGGTTCATTATTGGGACGGTCTTTAAAGCGGCGATGCACCCATAAATACTGTTCAGGCACATCGCGCACAATGTGTTCAATGAGTTGATTGACTGTACAGGCATCTTGATAATTATCCCCTGAGGGAAAATTAACTAAATGTGGCATAAAAATAACTTTATAATAAACACGATTCGTATTATCTTCTTGAATTCGCTTAGTAAAAAAAGGAACAACAATTGCGTTACTTATTTCAGCTAAGCGTGCTACTGAGGTATTTGTTGCAGCAGGAATACCAAAAAACTCAGCAAAAACACTGTTTTTATGTCCAAAATTTTGGTCTATTGCAAACCAAAGCAGTTTTTTAGCTTTTAACGCGCGAATCATGTCGCGCACATTCTCTCGCGGAATTGCTTTTTCTGCCCATTTCATACGGGCATCTTGGAAAAGTGACTCCATCACTGGATTTTCATGTGGGCGATACACGGCATGTACATCTTGACATAAAGAAGTCAGCACTCTGCCTCCAATTTCTAAAGAATTCAGATGCGCACTGAGCATAATAATGCCTTTGCCTTGCTCACGAGCCGTTACGAAATGTTGAAATCCTACAATTTCTGTCATCCGCTGAATGTCGCGTTCTGCCGCGCCCCAAGCATAAAAATGCTCAAATAATCCCATGCCAAGCGATTGAAAATGTTTATAAACATATTTTTGCTGTTCGGCGGGGGATAATTCGGGAAAACACAAGGCAATATTAATTTCGGCAATGCGTCGTCGCCGTCGTCCTAGATAGTAAAAAAGGCTACCGAGCCATCGACCTAAAGTCATTTGCCAATGATAAGGTAATTTGATGAGTAACCAAAAACCACGAATTCCAAGCGTAAGTAATTGTAGTTTCAAATTAAAAGTGCGTGTAAAAATCATGAAAATAACCCGCAATGACATTTGAGTATTTGTGTATGCCTGCATTATTAAATTTTCAAAAGTATAAAGTATTTAAACAAGGAATATTTTATTCATTGTTTTTATTGTCTTTTTTTCTTAAAGCGGAAGAGCAAAACCCAGAAAAAGCGGAGTTTCAATCGTTAATTGAAATGAATTTAGAGGAGTTAGCACAAGTTGAAGTTACTTCTGCTTCGAAAAAAGTGCAAAAATTAACCGATATTCCTGCCGCTATTTTTGTTATCAATGAAGAAGATGTTCGCCGTTCTGGGGCAACTAATGTCGCCGATTTATTGCGCATGGTGCCAGGTTTATATGTTGCGTCGATTAATGCTAATAGTTGGGCAATTACCGCGCGGGGCTTTAATGATTTTTTTGCAAATAAATTATTAGTCTTGGTAGATGGACGTAGTATTTATAATGCTGAATTTTCTGGCGTTTATTGGTGGCGGGCAGATATTCCACTGGAAAATATTGAACGGATTGAAGTCATTCGCGGCACAGCGGGCACGATTTGGGGCGCAAATGCGGTTAATGGGGTGATTAATATCATTACTAAACCCGCAGCAGATACACAAGGGCGGGTTGTAAGCGCACGGCTGGGCACGGAGGCAAGGCAAGAAGTTTTCATGCAACAAGGAGGTGTGTTAGACGAAAAAACTCATAGTAGTTATCGTTTATATGCTGAACATCATAAAACCGCTCCTAGTGCGGCGCGATTATCTGATTATTATCAAAAAAATCAGGTCGGTTTTAGGCTTGATAGTCAACCTAATGCAAAAAATAGTTTTCGTATTCAAGGTGAAGCGTATGACATGAATAGCGGGCAATATGCGTGGAATGCTGATGAGCAGGGGATTGGACAAACTAATTCTAATAGTTTGCTGTTTGAATGGCAGCACGAATTAGCAAGCGATTTGCGTTTAAATCTACAGCTTTATCATGATTACGATAAAGTGATTACTTCCGCTTTTGGTTTTATTGCGCAAAATTTTGATATGGAATTACGGTTGCGCCAAAAAATGCTACAAAACCATGAGTTACATTATGGAGTAGGTTGGCGACGACAGCGCAGTGATTTTTTAAATCTTGACCAGCAAACTCTCATTGCAGTACATGACCCGCAATTATGGCGCGATTTCATCAACTTATTTTTGCAAGATGAATGGCAAATTACCGACAATTTGAATTTAACCACAGGAATTAAATTAGAGCGTAATTCTTATACGGGATGGCATCATCAACCCAATGTGCGAATTTTATGGAAACCGACTGAGCATTTAGCTTTATGGGCAGCCGCTTCACGCGCTACTCGCACACCCTCGCGAATTTTTCGCGACACTTATTCTTTTCTCAATGTTGCACAAGAAATTAATGCAGTATATCCTTTTCCTCAACTGCGAAAAACTTTGCTCAGTGATAACTTAGAATCAGAATCGGTACAAGCTTATGAATTAGGCGTGCGCCATCAATTCAGCCCTCATTTTTCAGTAGATTTAACTGCTTTTTTAAATCGTTATCATCATTTTACCGTTGCTGAATTACTTGGCTTAGAGTTTACCCCACAAGGTTTACTGGTTACTAATCAACTGGTTAATAAAGCAACAGCAAACAGCGTGGGATTTGAAGCTAGTATTTTATGGAAACCGTTGGAAACATGGAAATTACAAACGGCTTACAGTTTTATTGATGTAGATGTGGACAGTTTAGACCCTACCAATCCCAATATAGATTTAACAGCAAGTTACCATACCCCACATCATCAAATCTCGTTACGTTCTTCAGTTAATTTAACGTCACAATGGCAATGGGATATGTGGTTGCGTTATATTAGCGATTCAGGCGAACCCTCTTTATTTACAGAAGCTTATACAACTTTAGACATGCGTCTTGCGTGGGAATTGCCCAAAAACCGCTATTTTGATGCGCTTGAATTTTCCATCGTTGGACAAAACCTTTTAGATAACCAACATTATGAGTATGTAGATTACATCAATTTACTCAATGCCCAAATTCAACGTGGTGTGTATGGGCAAATTCGTATTAAATTTTAAGGAGTTATCATGAAGAAACTGCCAAATATTCCTGCATCAGAAATTACCCCCGAAGCGGTCTATGTAAACCGTCGGCAATTTATGCAAGGTGTTGTTAATGCTTCTGTTGTTACCGCCGCCAGTTTAATGCTCCCCAGCAGTGCTTTATTACTCAGCACGCCTGCCTCTGCTGAAGTTGACGCATTTCCAGATTTAAAGAAAAGTGAACTCAGCACCACCAGCGAAGCCCCCAACAGCTTTAAAGATATTACCTCATACAATAACTTCTATGAACTTGGTACAAGTAAAAGCGACCCCGCCCGCTATGCAGAAGAGCTTAAAGCGCGTCCTTGGACGATTAGCATTGAAGGCGAATGTGAAAAACCAGAAACGATTGATATTGATGCGTTATTAAAACGCTATCCCGTTGAAGAACGTATTTATCGCCTGCGGTGCGTAGAAGGCTGGTCAATGGTTATTCCATGGGTTGGTTTCAGTTTAAGTGAATTATTAAAAAACCATCAACCGACCTCAAAAGCAAAATTTGTTCAATTTGAAACCCTAAAACGTCCTGAACAACTACGCGGGCAAAAAACAGATATTTTAGATTGGCCTTATCTTGAAGGTTTGCGCATAGATGAAGCCATGCACCCGCTCACAATTTTAGCCGTTGGGTTATACGGTAAAATTCTACCTAATCAAAACGGTGCACCGATTCGCCTCGTTGTACCTTGGAAATATGGCTTTAAAAGCATTAAATCCATTGTCAAAATTCGCTTAGTAGAAAAACAACCAGATACAACTTGGTCACTTGCTGCCCCAAATGAATATGGATTTTACGCCAACGTGAATCCCGACGTGCCCCATCCACGCTGGAGTCAAGCGCGTGAACGGCGGATAGGTGAATTATTTAAACGCGCCACATTGCCATTTAACGGCTATGCGGAACAAGTTGCAAGTCTGTATAAAGGCATGGATTTGAGCCATTATTTTTAAACGATAAATTTCATTAATCCGTTTTTTTACTACTTTAATAGTAAAACAAGTCTTCCATGTTTTAACTTACGTTAAAATAAACGCATCCACCTTATTTTAATTTTGGAAAAAATTTACTATGAAAAAAATGCCATTAAAAACATTAGCGTTATCCATTGCTTTAGCTTTACCATTGTTTAGCAGTTTTGCTTCTGCTGACTCTGATAAAAAAGACAGCTCTATGGACACTCCTGTTGCAGTTACAACTTCTGTCATGGATGACACTGCAACCCCATCCACAATCGGCAGCACAGAAACAGACAAGAACTACTTGTTAAACAGACTTTTAGGCAAACCTGGTGCGCGTGATGGGTTAATTAAAACGAACAAACAAATTTACTATGCAGGTGACAGCATCAGCATTCAAATCAAATTGCCCAGCAGTTTAAAAGTATTTTTAGAAGAAACTGCGCAATTACAATTATTGCTTTACATCCCAACGGGTGATGTTGTTGCTTCCCCAGTAATTGCCGATGGTAAATTCTTTGAAGGCACAATTGATACAACCGCATTACCTGCTGGGGTTTATCAATTAGGTTTAGTGTTAGTTAAACCCAATGGCGATGCGACAAAAGTTGCTGATTGGTATGGTGGTTTTGGTGCATTGTTAAGTTCAACCCGTTTAAAAATCAGCGAAAAAACCAGTTCAGATACTGAAGATACTAACAGCGATGGTTTAGTGGAAGGTGACACTAACGGTGATGGATATGTTGATTCACTGGTTAATGATAATGATACCAGCGTAGTTCAAAACTTAGTGGACAAAAAAGGTTCAAACCGTAAGTAATTGAAATTTTAGTTTAAGTATAAAAAGCCGTGCTATGCAATTGAGCGCGGTTTTTTTTTGAGTAAACTAACTTGGGTTCGGCGAGATATTCAAACAAAAACAAAAAACTACTAAACGCGAATTCGGCGAAAATACCGATAAATATCAATTAATTTCTGCGATAATCTATAAGCTAATTAATTGAAACACTGATTTTAATATCACTACCTGTTTTGCACTACCAGAAAAACTAAAAAAAATCACCTCGATTATCGTCTATAAACTTTAAGCAAAAAAGTGCATAAACGAGTAATTTTTAACGAGGTTATAGAATGAAATTGTTGAAATATTTTTTAATTTGTTTAACTTTGCAAATTTCTCTAAGCTACGCAGGTTTTAGCGGTACAGAGCCGCCTGCTACCGTTGATGATGGCATGATGCACATCATGACTGAAAATCAAGCCACTGAACTTTCCTTTCTTCAAAATGGAACACAAATTACGTTGCAATGGACTACAAGTAAAGTAGCTGAAGGTTATCGTTTATATTACGCACCTTATCCTGAATTAAATGAAATTCAATGGTTAGATATCGGTAATCAAACGGAATTAACAGTTAATTTACAAGCAGATGCTCATTACTACGTTGCAGTTGTTCCTTATCCTGAACAAAACATTTTTTCTAATGTAGAAGTTATATCTATTGATAAAACACTCGATGAAGAAACTCAAAATACTCTAGTGGATTTATTAAAGAAAACTTTAACAGATAATCCTACAATTCCCGCAATTACTGCACAAATTACATTAGCGGATGGGCGTGTGTGGCGTGGGGCGCAAGGTTTAGCTGATTTAAGTACAGATAAAACAGCCAGAGCACAAGATGCTTTTGAAGTGGGAAGCATTAGTAAAACGTTTACAGCAACCGTTATTTTGCAATTATTAGAAGAAGGGTATTTAAAAATAGATGATTCAATTACAAAATATTTACCAGAATTAAACAATTTAGTTGTTATTGATGGTAAAGATTACACCTCAAAAGTGACAATTCGTTCTTTATTACAACATCAAAGTGGAATTACTGATTACATAAACAATATTGAAACATTAGAATTATTAATTTCACTTTATGACGATGCAGAAGAAATTGATTTATTTAACGGTAACTTAACAATTGATACTGAAACCATCATAAAAGTAATACAGTCGCATGGTAAAGGTGATTTTATCCCCTTAACAGAAACGAGTTATTCAAATACTAATTACATTTTATTAGGAATGTTAATTGAGAAATTATTAAAACAACCTTTAGCAATGGTATTTGAAACTCGCTTATTTCAACCTTTAAATTTGCATTTCACTTATTTAAAATCTATGGGTAAAGGTTGGGGATATACAATGCACAATTATTTAGAGGATATTGATACTTCGGCAGTGAATGGTTCTTTATATGGAGCAGCGGGTGCAGTAATTAGCACACATGAAGAATTACAACGGTTTTTTAAAGCTTTATTAATGGGTAAATTATTTAAGAAAGCAGAAACACTACAATTAGCTAAAACTGCCACCGCAGAATTTTTTACAGCGGGCGGATTTGCCGTTTTTCAAAATGAACAAGGTGAAGCACAAATTTATCTTTCTTCAGGAACAACATTAGGACAAAATACGTTTATTCTGTACTTGGTACAACAACAAGCTTTGATTTCTTTTACGTTGAATCAAAGTCAAATAGACGATGCTACATTATCGGAACTAATGACAGCATTTATTGAAATTGTAGTAGAATTATAACACTCTGAATTTTGCAAAATCTGCCAATTCTCATAGAATTGGCAAATTTTCGAAATTATCCAACAAACCTGTTAGACTTTAAAAATCTAACAGGTTCTTATTTTAAAGCGATTTGATATTTAACTCAGTTTTTCTTGACTAAATACCATTGTCTCATTTTGCCAATCAACAATAATTCTATAACCCGTTATTAACTTGCCTGCTAAAATCTGCTGCGCTAAGGGATTTTCTACATACTGTTGAATTGCCCGTTTCAAAGGACGCGCACCATATACAGGGTCAAAACCAGCTAACCCTAACTCATCTAAAGCAGCATCAGTAATGCTTAAATCCATTCCATTACTTTGCAAACGTTTTCTTAAAGAACTCATTTGAATATTTGCAATAGAACGAATTTGATTTTTCTCTAAAGAATGGAAAACAACAACATCATCAATCCGATTAATGAATTCAGGACGGAATGCCTGTTGCACAACTTCCATTACGGCTGCTTTCATTGCCTGATATTCTCGTTCTTCTACTGTTTCATCATTACGGGCTAAAGTTCGTTCTTGAATGATATGAGACCCTAAATTAGAAGTCATCACAATCACGGTATTACGAAAATCCACCGTCCGCCCTTGACCGTCAGTTAAACGTCCATCATCAAGCACTTGCAATAAAATATTAAACACTTCAGGGTGTGCTTTTTCCACCTCATCCAATAAAATCACGGAATAAGGCTTGCGACGCACGGCTTCTGTCAAATATCCTCCCTCTTCATACCCTACATAACCAGGGGGCGCACCGATTAACCGCGCAACTGAATGTTTTTCCATGAATTCAGACATATCAATCCGAATCATTGCTTCATCGGTATCAAATAAGAAAGTCGCCAATGCCTTGCACAATTCAGTTTTGCCTACCCCCGTAGGCCCTAAAAACAAGAATGAACCATTCGGGCGATTGGGGTCAGAAATCCCTGCCCGCGCCCGCCGAATCGCATTAGCAACCGTTTTTACCGCTTCTGCTTGTCCGACAACACGTTGATGTAACTCAGTTTCCATGCGCAACAATTTTTCCCGTTCACCTTCCAACATTTTCGTGATAGGAATCCCCGTCCAGCGTGAAACCACCTCCGCAATTTCTTCTTCGGTGACTTTATTTTTAAGCAATTGCATATTGCGTTCAACTTGAGGAACATCATTTAAACGTTTCTCTAAAGCTGGAATAACACCATATTGCAATTCTGCCATTTTGTTTAAATCATTATTTCGTCGCGCTGTTTCAAAAGCAAGCCGCGCTTGCTCTAATTCTTCCTTAATATGAGTTGTGCCTTGCAATGCACCTTTTTCGGCTTGCCAGATTTCATTTAAATCTGCAAATTCTTTTTCCAACTCATTAATATCACTTTCTAGTTTTTCTAAACGCTTCTTAGAAGCTTCATCTTTTTCTTTCTTAACTGCTTCGCGTTCAATTTTAAATTGAATTAATCGCCGTTCTAATCTATCCATCCGCTCGGGTTTAGAATCGATTTCCATTCGAATACGACTTGCCGCTTCATCAATTAAATCAATCGCTTTGTCAGGTAATTGACGGTCAGCAATATAGCGATGCGATAAGGTTGCTGCTGCCACAATCGCGGGGTCAGTAATATCTACCGCATGATGCACTTCATAACGTTCTTGCAAACCGCGTAAAATAGCAATGGTATCTTCAACCGTAGGCTCATTCACTAAAACCTTTTGAAAACGCCGTTCTAACGCCGCGTCTTTCTCCACATATTTGCGATATTCATCTAAGGTAGTCGCCCCGATACAATGCAATTCCCCGCGTGCTAAGGCAGGTTTTAACATATTACCTGCATCCATTGAGCCTTCTGCCTTTCCTGCGCCGACCATTGTATGCAATTCATCAATAAATAAAATAATTTGCCCTTCTTGTTTAGACAAATCATTTAAAACAGCTTTTAAACGTTCCTCAAATTCTCCTCTAAATTTTGCACCCGCAATTAACGCCCCCATATCTAAAGAAAGTAAACGTTTTCCTTTTAAACCTTCTGGCACTTCACCATTTAAAATACGCTGTGCTAATCCTTCCACAATCGCAGTTTTACCTACCCCAGGCTCCCCAATCAACACAGGATTATTTTTAGTGCGACGTTGTAATACTTGGATTGTACGACGAATTTCCTCATCACGCCCAATAACTGGGTCTAATTTCCCTTGTGCTGCCCGTTGGGTTAAATCCACCGTATAACGCTCTAAAGCTTGGCGACTATCTTCTGCGCTGGCATCCTTAACTTTCTCTCCGCCCCGCATTTGTTCAATAGCTTTTTCTAAAGCAGCTTTCTCAACTTTTGCTTCTTTTAATAAAACACTTAATTCACCCTTATCTTCTAATAAAGCTAAAAGAAAAAGTTCACTAGAAATAAATTGGTCACCACGTTTCTGCGCTAATTTATCCATCAGGTTAAGCACCCGATTTAAATCATTAGACACATGAACTTCACCTGCATTTGCATTAGAACTTGCAATACGCTCTAATGCCTGCTGTGTTCCTACTCTAATCTGTTGGATATTTGCACCAACTTTAAGCAAAAGAGAATTAATAATGCTATCATTTTGATTAAGCAAAGTGCTTAACAAATGAGTAGGTTCAATAAAACGATGGTCACGTCCAACTGCTAAACTTTGCGCTTCAACTAAAGCCTGTTGCAAACGAGTTGTTAATTTTTCCATATTCATAATGAAAACTCCAAAAAGTGAAAAATCTTAATTACTCCCTATGTAAAACTCATTGCATTGACTTCAAGAGGTTAATTTGTAAATTTTTACGATGATACAAACTAAACTATTAAGATATAGGAAGATTTTACCTTTATGGATTTCCTTGCTGTAAGTCTGTTAAGTTCGTTATAGACAGCCCCGTTAATTCTGCAACTTCTTCAATACTAAAGCCTTTATTTAACATCTTCTTAGCCGTTTCTAAATTTGCTAATTGCACACCCTGCTGCAATCCATGCTCTAATCCTCGTTGAATTCCTTCTTCAAAGCCTTCCTTTCGTTCCTCACGTTTCACCTCTTCCCATGCGGCTTCATCTTTAATTTCTGCAAGTAAAGCAGGGTCTATTTTTGGTTGATAAATCGCGTCGAGAATTTCTTTAAATTTCTGGGCAGAAAATTTATTTTCCTCTAATTTTCCATCTAAGGAATCCTCAATCAGTTCTAACCATGATTTAAGGCTAACAGGTGTTTGTTCATTGACTAAACGAGGGCAAAGGAAAATTAAACGATGTGGATAAAGATTGTGTTTTTTACCATATTCATCAATCGGACTCATATCATTGCTAGCACAGCTAAACTGTAAGCTTTTATCGCGCGGTGTACT
>JACCEE011110202.1_pt1 | contig 20120 bp, 24 predicted proteins | sample 7449931 | NCBI WGS metagenome assembly JACCEE01 (sample SAMN15323457, study PRJNA562643) | freshwater metagenome | isolation source: river surface water | place: USA:Blue River Watershed | collected 2017-08-19 | reverse complement strand
GTTTTACACCGTATTAAGCGAAGGCGACGACCAACAAGACCCGATTGCAGACTCAGCGCGCGCCATTCTTGACGGACATATTGTGCTTTCTCGCTCATTAGCAGAAAGTGGACACTATCCCGCGATTGATATTGAGGCGTCTATTAGCCGCGCCATGACAGCCATCGTGACCGATACACAACAACGTCGCGCGCAGCAATTTAAACAGCTATTATCAAAATACCAAAGAAACCGCGATTTAATTAGTGTAGGTGCTTACGCGCCCGGCCATGATCCTCAATTAGATCAGGCGGTAGCTTTGTATCCACAGTTAGAGCGTTTTTTACAACAGCGTATCCACGAGCGTGCTGACATTACCGAAACACTAAACATATTAAATACCCTAAGTCTCTAGCGCGTAAATTACTTTATTAGGCTAGTTAGGTGACGACCATGACCACGCAGCAAAATACAGCTCTTGATACTCTCATCGGCCTTACGCGCGAAGCGTTAGACCGTGCCACTAAATTGTTAGCCAACGAGCGTCGAACACAAGAGCAGGTACAACAGCAATTAAATATCCTAAATCAATACCGCTTAGAATATGGTCGTCGGCTTCAGCAAAGTTTACAACAAGGTATGGACCCAGCAAGCCTTCTTAATTACCGCGCTTTTCTTAGCTCATTAGACACGGCTGTTTTACAAGCCAATCAGGCGCTGCGCTCACAACAACAAAAAGTAGATAATCAACAACAACAATGGCGAGAGGAACGCCGTCGCTTGCATTCTTACGATACATTATTAGAGCGTCGTCGTTTGGCCGATGATTTGCTTGCTTATAAAGCAGAACAAAAAGCAAACGATGAATACGGAATGCGCGCCAACCGAAATAATAACGGATTTCGCTAATTAATTTTTGCTTAATTTATAGCCTGCGAGAAGAATCATGGCCACAAATATAATATCTGCACCCTCTTCAGCTACCAGTGAATTAGGTGCTAACAACATCGCTAAAACAGCAACGAACGGTGAGTCTAATTTTTCCCAACAGCTACAAAAAGCAGGCGAAAAAACAGCGAATACAGAAAAAACGCCACCGGCTAACCAGCAACAACAAAATTCAAATACACCTGAAGAAAAACCATCTACCGCAGCAGCCAAAACCGAAGAAACAACGCTGCCAGATGCAAACACAACAGCGCACAACGAAAATCAACAGACCGGTCTACCAATAGACAGTCCTTTATTGGCCTTGGTTAATCTACAAATCCAAATATCTGGACAACCAACAAACGCTAACCCAATACATGCGAATAGCAAGGCACCCATTGCCATTAGCGACGAGGAAAAAAAACTACCTACTTTAAGTGATACAGCAGAAAATTTGGCCGCGCAATTTATTGCACAACAAGGAATAAGTAATACGCTTACTACACAAAGCACACAAAATACACCTGTCCTTGATAAAGCAACACAGGTTCAAAATAATACTCAGCTACCACTTAATGTCGCCAAAGAACTGACTCATTCTCAAAACAATAGCAGTGCATCTCAATTTACAAATACGCCTATCAATCCAATTGATACGCATCTAGATAGCACCTCAGTAAATATATTAACACAAAATAAAGAAGCCTCTAGCATTATCAATACAGGTATCGCTCACGCTACGTTTACTGAAGGCTCTACCGCAACAACAATAGACGCCATCACAAAACCTGATTTAAACAATACGCCAACAACGACACCTATTTCAACGCCATCCTCAATAAATAATAACTTATCTACGACAGCTAACAACGAAGCCTCTACAATAAGAGCGCCGATGGGCACACCGGCATGGCAAGATGGTTTAAATCAGCAAGTGATTCAATTACATCAACGCGGTGATAAAAACATCGAATTACACTTAAACCCTGCCGATTTAGGTCCACTGTCCATTAGCTTAAAAGTAAGTGATAATACAGCACAGGTTCAATTTTTATCACCGCATCCACAAGTACGACATGCAGTAGAACAAGCATTACCCCAACTACGCGAAGCGTTAGCAGAACAAGGCATCAATTTAGGACAAACGTCTGTTGGTGGGCAGCAACAACAAACCCGTGACGAAACGCCTTCGCGCACACCCACAAACCAGAAGGGTGAGTATCTAACCGAAAGTGAACTGGAATCTGTAACATCGCAGACAGCACAACAAGTTACGCCGAGCGGTCGTTTAAGTCTCTACGCCTAAATGATGAACATCTCGCCCGAAACATGCGATGATTAAACACGTCAGGGCAGCTTACATGATACTTGGCATGATATTCTTAGTACGTTGCATACACTACGGACACGGCACCCGCGATGAGCACTCCACAACCTGAAGAGAAGAAGAAAAAAGGCTGGCTTCTTCCGGTCCTTTTGATTTTGGTCGCATTAATTGCGGTCGGCGGTACTGCGGGCGGCATGTATTTTTTCATGATAAAGGGTAAAACTGACGCAGGTGCCAACACCGAAGAACATGCAGCAGCGGCGGCTCCAGCAGAACCTGCACACGGTGGCGGCCACGGCGCACCAGCAGCCCCTGCAAATGCACCTATGTTCGTCAATATTTCGCCCTTTACCGTCAACGTACAAAGTGAGCGACGTCAGCCACGATTATTGTATGTGGGTCTCTCGTTTCAAGTGGGAGACAAACAAACAATGGACTTCTTAACGCAGAACATGCCCCAATTGCGTAGCCGTTTATTAGTATTAATGGCTTCTCAACAGGCAGAAACTTTAATGACGCCTGCGGGTAAAGATGCGCTAAACGCTCAGATTATTGGTTTATTCCAAACACCACTGGCTGTTCCGCAACCTCCGCTGAACGTCGTTAATATTCTTTATACCGATTTCATAGTGCAGTAAGTTCCATGTCTCAAGATCTGCTTTCGCAGGAAGAGATTGACGCTTTACTTAAAGGCGTCAGTGGCGAGGAAGACTCTTCGGTTAGTGAACCCAAGAATCCAACTGGTCGAATTCGCCCCTATAACCCGGCAACGCAGCACCGGGTTATACGCGAGCGTTTGCACGCCCTTGATATTATTAACGAGCGTTTTGCTCGTAGCTTCCGAATGAGCCTTTTTAATCTCATTCGGCGTAGCGCCGATATAACAACCGGCGGCGTTCGCTATCAGAGCTATAGTGAATTTTCACGAAATGTTGCCGTTCCAACAAACTTAAATTTGATTGCATTGAAGCCACTGCGTGGCACAGCGTTAGTTTTATTCCCACCTAACCTTGTATTTATGGTGGTGGATAATTTATTCGGTGGTGATGGTCGTTTTTTGACTCGTTCAGAAGGACGCGAATTCACAAATACTGAACAGCGCATTATACGACGCATGCTCGGTTTAGCCATTGACGCTTATAAAAGTGCATGGCAATCCGTCTACCCAATCGAAATTGATTATCTGCGTTCAGAAATGCAGGTAAAATTCGCTAATATCACCAGCTCACCGAATGAAATTGTCGTAAATAATACGTTCCATTTAGAAGTCGGTAACTTGGCTAGCGACTTTAATATCGTATTGCCTTACGCGATGATTGAGCCTATTCGTAGCTTATTAAACGGCCCGCTCACGGATAGTAACGCAGAAGAAGAACAACTTTGGAATAGCCGCATGGCTGGCGAATTACGTCAGTCTCAAATCGAATTAGTCGCAGATTTTACTGATATTCCATGCAGCATCTCCGAAGTAATGGCTCTAAAAGTTGGGGACGTTTTGCCTTTTGAGCTGCCTGAAACTGTAGTAGCGCGTGTCGATGGCGTGCCCGTTATGGAATGTGAATACGGCAACCAAAATGGCAAACGCGCGTTGCGCGTCAAAGAGCTGGTCGATCATTCCCCACCTATTCCCGCTAAATCGATAGCTGAACGTTTCGTGAAAAGCCCAACGCTGAACGCCAAGGAATCCCACCATGACAGATCCGAATCAACCCGATGACTTGAGCAGCCTAGATGATGACTGGGCAAGTGCAATGGCGGAACAAGTCGGTATATCTGGTTCAGCCGCTGACGATGATCCTTGGGCAGCCGCATTGGCTGAACAGACCAGTTCGTCTAGTACAAATGTGAGTACCAATAACGCTACCAGTGCAGGCGAAAGTGTTTTTAAGCCTCTAGATAAAGGTACACCAAGCGGAAATATGCGTGATCTAGAAATGATCATGAATATCCCCGTAAAGCTGACCGTAGAATTAGGGCGTACACGCATCACTATTAAGCAATTACTAGAGCTTGCCCAAGGTTCTGTTATTGAGTTAGATGGTCTAGCGGGTGAGCCTATGGACATCTTAATTAATGGATACCTCATTGCTCAAGGTGAAGTCGTCGTCGTTGACGATAAGTATGGTATCCGTATTACGGAAATTATTACTCCCTCTGAGCGAGTACAGAAACTTAATAGATGACCACCACTTCCCCTTCTTCTGTAGGCATAGGTCTAGCTGAATCAACAAGTGACCTAAATAGCTTCGCTTTGTTTGGGAAAACAGCGTTCGCATTGATTTTATTAATTATAATAATTTTACTATGCGCTTGGTTAATAAAAAAAATCAATTCGCTGCAAAATAAGAATACGCCGATGCACATCGTCGGCAGTATACCGATTGGTTCCAAAGAGCGTATTATTATCGTTGAAATACAAGATAAATGGCTGGTACTCGGTATCACTCCACAAAGCATAAATATGCTTCACGAATTACCTGCCATACCTCAGGATACTGATTTATCTAAACTCACCGATAACAACAACTCATTTGCACGGAAATTTTTAGAAAGCCTTCAAACTAACGTAATACATCGTAAGGAACCACCTTTATGAGCACAATTAGCACACGCTATATCATAGGGGTGATTGGTCTTTTAGGGCTATTAATGCCTGTAGAATATGCGCTTTCACAAACGGTTATACCAGCTATTACCAGTCAACCATTGAATAATGGTAGTCAGCAATGGTCTCTTAACTTACAGACGTTAATATTTCTAAGCTCACTGACATTCTTACCTGCCCTTTTATTAATGATGACCAGCTTTACACGCATTGTCATTGTATTAGGACTGTTAAGAACAGCCTTAGGCACACCATCAGCACCTCCAAACCAAGTTATTCTCGGATTGGCTTTATTCATGACTTTTTTTATTATGTCTCCTGTTCTGGATAAAGTACATAAAGAAGCATGGCAGCCTTTTTCTCAGGATAAAATTTCATTTGAGCAATTCGTCGATAAAGGTAGTCGTCCCTTTAGAGAGTTTATGCTTGCTCAAACAAGACAACCAGATTTAGCACTTTTTTCGCAATTAGCCAAAGTGGGTACGCTAGAAAGCGTCGAGCAAGTACCCATGACGGTACTTATTCCTGCCTTTGTTACCAGTGAATTAAAAACCGCCTTCCAGATAGGTTTTACTATATTCATACCGTTTCTCATCATTGATTTAGTTGTTGCCAGTGTTTTAATGGCTTTAGGTATGATGATGGTTCCTCCTGCGACCATATCGCTTCCTTTCAAATTAATGCTTTTTGTATTAGTGGACGGTTGGCAGTTATTACTAGGCTCGCTCGCACAGAGCTTTTATTTATAACAGGCGTATTCATCATGACACCCGAAATGGTTATGGACCTTGCTTATCAGGGAATGCGAGTCACTGTAATTTTAGCCGCTCCTTTATTATTGACAGCCTTAACCATTGGTCTATTGGTCAGTTTATTTCAAGCGGCTACTCAAATTAACGAAATGACCCTTTCCTTCATTCCAAAAATTCTTGGCGTTTTTGGTCTACTTATATTGGGTGGCCCTTTTCTTATTCAACAGATTACTGATTTTACACGCGAACTCATCAGCAATATTCCCTCTATGATAAATTAGTGCCACGATGCTCGAAATTAGCTCGTCACAATTACAAATTATTATTGCTAATTTATTTTGGCCATTGTGTCGTATATTAGCCTTTCTACTTGCATCACCTTTATTAGGGCATAGTAGTATTCCTTTACACGTCAAAATCGGATTTGCTGTTTTTCTTTCAATACTCGTTGCACCCACGTTACCAACACTACCAGAAATAACTATTTTCTCTTGGGCTGGGTTTGGTCTTTTAATAGAGCAAATGCTGATTGGATTAGCTATCGGCTTTATAATGCGCGTCACTTTTACAACCGCACAAGTTGTCGGCGATTTGATTGGTTTACAAATGGGCCTTGCTTTCGCTACATTATTCACACCGGAAAGTGGTAATACCATGATTTTAGCAAGGCTACTTTATATGATAGCCTTACTTCTGTTCATTTCTCTGAACGGTCATTTAGTCGTTTTAGAAATACTAGCAGGAACATTTCAGACAATACCAATCGGGCAAGCTAATTTTAGTCCTGAATCATGGCGCTCAATATCAGGTTATGTCGGTATATTGTTTACAACAGGAATACTACTGGCATTACCTATGATAGCCGCGCTATTAATTATCAATTTAGCGATGGGCATTCTAAATAGATCAGCACCTCAGTTAACTGTTTTTTCTGTAGGCTTTCCATTAACCTTAGCCATAGGGTTATTTTTATTGATGATTCTCATGAAAGATATGGGAAAAACACTCGAAAGCGTGTTTGGAAACGGTATTCATTTTCTCAAACAATGGTTAGATGGGTTAATGTTGATTGCTAATTAACCCATCACACCACTATTAAATTATTTCATGTAATTAAATAGGGAGAGCTGTTGCAAATCTACGAAAGATTTTTGCGCTGCTTGCAGGCCCACCATTCTCATCGTATAAGAAGAAATCGCTTCATTGTAATCAAGATCAACTAAATCGGATAAAGTTTGCTTATAGTTAAGCTCTCGGTTACTTCCAATTTTGTCGAGCAAATCCAGTTCATTCAGTCGAGCACCAGCAGACGCTCTAGTAGTTAATACATTATCAAGAGCACCGTCTAATTCACGCATAGATGTTGATAATAAATTTTTTAATTGCGCTTGTGCTTGTGCATCAGCCGCCGGAGCGTTTAAAGCTGCTAACGTACTTTCAATCGTGCGAAATATATTCGGATTGGCATCAGAAGCACGAACAATATCAATACTATCGCCATTTGCAGGTGTGCCCTGCAAATTAATTAATAAACCGTTGCTCTCTATACTCATACCCGATGTGTATGCCTGCCAACTTCCACCTTCATCTGTACTATATGTAATAGCATCACCATCAACAGCAAATTGTACGTTAAATGCAGCCGTTGTACCGCTCACCATACTGGGGCCAGAAAAAGTAACATTACCCTGATTATCTGGATTAGCCTTTGCTAGATAACCCGAAGAACCATGCACCGTCATAAATACTTGTTCACCATGATCACCATTGGCAATTTGGCGCGAAGAATCGACTTGTTGCGCTGGTTGACCTGTATCACCAACGTAAACAACATGACCATCTTGCCGTACAAAAGGCGCACTTTTATCTTTCGTTCCTCCAAATAAATAGCGACCATTTCCATCAGTTACATTAGCTTGACCAATTAATGTTTCGTATAAACCATTCAACTCACTAGCAACCGAAATTCGGTCAGCATCATTCAAGGTGCCATTAGACGCCTGCACTAATAAACTTTTGGCCGTACTTAGTACATCAGATACGCGCCCCAATACGTTATCTTCTTGACTTAATAAATTGCGACTACTAACCCGCGCCTGGGAAAACTGTTCATTTAACGCTAACGATTGCTCCATAGCCACAGCAGCAGAGGCCGATTGCGGGTCTTCGGAAGGCGTTAACACTCGCTGGCCACTCGATATCTGCAATCCCAGCTTTAAAAAGTCACTTTGCTGGCGAACCATTGCATCCATACTTTGACGGAATGAGGTAATAGTACTGATACGCATAATAGTGATACTCCTAAAAAATTAGCGAATAGCCAATAAACTATCAAAGACGTTCGTGGCAACTTCTATTAATTTAGCATTAGCTTGAAAGTATCGTTGATAACGCATTAAATTCGCCCCCTCTTCATTTAAACTCACACCAGACTCGGATTGCTGTACGGACGATAATTGCTCAACCAAACCTGTTTGTGCGGACAAATTAGAGTTTACGATATTTGTTCTATTACCTATATTGCCGATCATACCAGCATATGCTTGGCTAATAGTTCCTCCGCCAGCAACAACGGTAACATCTTCTTGCAATGCTAACAAATCCAAAGCATTACTATTATCACCAGGAGAACTGGCTTGTTTTGCGGCTGCAATTTTATCTACTTCTTTTATTAAACTTTCCAAACCAGCGGCTGCGTTACGCAACGGTTGAACGCGAAAGCTATCCGCCGCCGCAACAGTTCCTTTAACTGTTACAGTTAAACCACCAAATTCCAGCACAGAGTTACCTTCCGCATTTGTGCTCAATGTAGGTGTTACTTGTGCCCCGCTGTCCGTGCGTCTTACAACAAAACCCGCAGTAGCATTTTGATTATCCGGTGAGTAAACCACCTCATAATCTGTTGCAGCTAAATTAGCACGTTTATCCACGTTAAACTCAACAGCTAAATAAGCATCGCTTTCATTATTTCTATTTCTAAAACTTTGGGGGCTGCCAACAGAAAACATCGCTTGACCAATTTCGTTATCTAAATTGATACCTTTCTGATGAACTTCATTCATAGCCATAGCCAGAGAAGCAGCTAATTGCCCTAACTGATTTTGCACTTCATCTAGTGCTTCACTGCGAAACGATAACACACCCCCTAATTCGCCATTATTAAAATTATCTTCTCCCAGCTCAACTATATTACCTAAACTATCGCGATAACCAATTACAACGCGCGTTGGATCAGCAGAAGCGGGTAACGCTGCTAATTTGAAGCTGGTCGAGCCAGACACTAACGATAAGCCATCGCCAATACTGACGTTATAGCTTTCACCATCTTGCTTTACAACTTTTGTATCAACATAACCACTCAACTCTGAAATTAAACGATCTCTCTCATTTAATAAGCCATTGGGCTCTTCACTGCTTTTTCCTTTTACCAAGGTAATCTGTTTGTTCACATCCGCTAACTGAGTAGCAATATTATTAACCTGAGTTACCTGATCTTTAATTTGGTTATTAATAGCGGTCCGCATTTCTTCGAAATACGAGCCAAACGCTCTAAATTGCCCCGCTAAGGTTTCGGCAGAACCTATTAAACCTTGACGCGCCGCAGGATCTGATGGCGTCGATACAACATCTTGAATCGCCGAAAAAAATTCTTGAACTAGCGGCGCTAAACCTGCTGTATTATCCGCCATTAAACTATCAATTTGACCAATTTGAGACTGATAGCTCGTTAAAGCACTTTCTCTACTGACAGCTTGATTTAACTGACTTGAGATAAATTGGCTAAACTGTCGCGCAGTTGCACTAACATCAACGCCACTCCCTTGAAGATTACTGGAAAGCTGCACTACTTCACGGTTATAACCTGGAGTATAAACGTTAGCAATATTATTACCCGCAGCAGCTAACGCTACCTGAGCAGCATTCATACCGCTCACACCAATAGAATAAATACTCATGGCTCACGTCTCAGTAAGTTCTGTTATCTGTTTAGAATATCGACCTCTCTCGCAGTTTACTTGAGGCGAGAGCGTCAGTTTGTTTTTTGATCACCGCGTGCGAACAGGGGTGCTTGTTTTTCGTCTACAGAACCCATATTTTTCATGATAGCAATCAGTTTGTTTGCATAATTAGGGTCTGTGGCATAACCGCCTTGTTGAAGCGCACGCGCTGCTTGAGCTGGCGTACTGGCAGAAATAACTCCCGCATAACGAGGATTATTACTAATTAAACGCGCATAATCTGCAAACGCAGCATGGTAGGAAGGATAAACACGAAAACTCTCTACACGCTCTTGTGCCACGCCTTCAATAAATTCAGTAGTCGTTACAGCCGTCGTAGTACCTTTCCACGTGCTATTTGCTTTTATTCCAAATAAATTATGGCTATTACCCCCATTCCCCGTGGGAATTTGCTGACGTCCCCAGCCTGTTTCTAATGCTGCTTGCGCCATAATTAATTCAGCAGGAACTCCGCTCATAGCACTCGCTGCGCGGGCAGGCGCTTCAAACGCATTTAAGAAATTTTGAATATGTACAGGACGACCTTGAACATCTGAATTTTTACTTTCAGTATTATTTATTTTAGATGAAGTACGGAATGGGGAGGGAACATTCATAGCCTCCGATTTATTGCGCTGCGTTTCTAACGCCGTCAGAGTTTTAGCCACCGTAATACTACCATACAGTGGACGCGGTGTTATCTGCGGAATTCCAGTGAGTGGATCAACACTATTGTTATTAACTTGTACAGTACGACGGGCTTTATTAGCACGCGCAGAGGCTAATAAGGCTTGTTGGTCCTGCGGCAATTGTTGTTGTAATTGACGTATTAATTGTTCTGAAACTCCAACTCCCTGCCCAGCTAACTGCTGCGACCATTGCTGATCCAGCATTTCCGTATACATATCCTGTTGTGGGCTATCTAACAAGCCAGATGTCGGAGTGGCATCACGCATACTTTTTAGCATCATTTGTAAAAATAATGCTTCAAATTGTCGGCTAGCTTCTTGTAATGCTTCAGCCTGTCCTGATTCAGAGCGCGCTGTTTGCTTGAGCCGCTGTAAACCCTGTAAATCTATTGCACTACGCGGAGATAAACCTGTCATCGTCATTTAGATAATCTCCAGTTCTGCGCGCAACGCTCCTGCCGCTTTTAGTGCTTCTAAAATAGACATTAAATCTTGCGGCGTTGCACCCAGCGCATTTAATGCTTTCACCACATCGGCTAAATCAGCTCCCCCTTCAATCATACGAAGAGCCGTTCCTTTTTGCTGAACAGAAACATTGCTACGGGGTGCTGCCACTGTTTGCCCGCCTGCTAACGCATTAGGCTGACTTACGGGTGTATCCGTATCAATAACAATTGATAAATTTCCATGCGCTACTGCCGCACGACCTAATTTAACTTCACCGTTAAGTACAACGGCACCATTTCGTGAATTTAAAATAACTTTTGGCACCGGGTCGATAGGCGATACTTCTACATTCTGTATACGCGCCATGAAATTAACACGTTCATTAGGAGAAAGCGGGCCTTGCAGGCGAATTAAACCACCATCTTGAGCAGTAGCAACCGAACGCCCAAACTCTCGATTAATAGCATTTACAATACGTTGAGCTGACGCAAAATCAGGCTGACGTAGATATAAATCTAAATCACCGTTATTTCTACCTAATTGTAAAGGAACTTCCCGCTCAACTGTTGCACCACGCGGAATACGCCCACCTGCTTGTTGGTTTATTTGCACACTGCTACCATTGGCTTCAGCACCGGCACCGCTCATTAATAAATTACCTTGAGCAACAGCGTAGGTATCACCATCCATACCTTTTAATGGCGTCATTAATAATGTGCCACCGCGTAAACTCCGCGCATTACCAATTGAAGAAACTACAATATCTAATTGCTGACCAGGGCGCGTAAAAGGCGGAAGTTTAGCCGTAACCATGACCGCTGCGATATTTTTTAGCTGCATATTGGTGCCCGCAGGAACAGTTACACCTAATTGAGATAACATGTTCGTCAAGCCTTGCCCCGTAAAAGGTGCCTGAGTAGTTTGGTCACCAGTACCATCTAAACCGATGATAAGTCCATAACCTACCAAGGCATTTTCACGAACACCCGCAAAATCCGTCATATCGCGCACACGGTCAGCCTGTACCGCAGGCACCCATACACACCCTATCGCTAATAAGCCAGCGACCAGCGTACTACGACCAGCAGCCAGTAAAGCGGCAACATATTCAGCTATTTTTTTCATCAGAAAGGCGACACGTTTAGGAAAAAGCGCTGCAACCAACCCATTGTCTGCGCTTCGTTAATATAACCATCACCAATATACTCAATACGCGCTTCGGCCACTTGAGTTGAAGGGACAGTGTTTTGACCAGTAATAGTGCGTGGATTCACTATTCCTGAAAAACGAATAAACTCGGTACCTTGATTAATAGCGATTTGTTTTTCGCCATGTACTTTTAAATTACCGTTCGGCATAACTTCAACCACCGAAACAGTGAGCGTACCTGTAAAAGAGTTATTTGCCTGCGCGCCGCCACTACCGGCGAAATCATTTTGACCTTCTACTTCAGCAGCTAAATTACCAAGACCGCGTAAACCTTGCGGCATAATAGTCGGCGTAAAACTGGCACTGCCATCACGGGTTGCATTAGCTGCTGAACTTTTACTAGCACTGACCTGCTCATTGAGCACAATAGTGAGAATATCGCCCACCATACGCGGGCGACGATCCTCAAATAACGGCTGATAGCCATAACTGGCTTGAAAAATAGCGCCATTTGCCTGCGGCATGGGCCGCAACGGCACGACAGGTTGTTCACGCTCGCCGACAACAGAGGGGCGCGGTAACTGGGCGCACCCCACTGCCAACAACCCAATAGCACATAGCGCCACTTTTACAACCTGACGTATTACGCGCGATTTATATGCCATTAAATGCCTCACAACTGTGTCAGTCGGCCTAACATTTCATCGGACGTTGTAATAGCTTTGCTATTTATTTCATACGCGCGTTGCGTTTGAATCATACTCACCATTTCTTCAACAACATTAACATTCGACGTTTCAACGTAATTTTGATAAATACGACCTGCGCCATTAGTTCCGGGAACTCCCTCCGTTGGCGTTCCTGATGATGTAGTTTCTGCTAATAAATTCTCACCAACTGATTCTAAACCGGCTGGATTAATAAATTGCGTAATCGAAATTTGGCCTACTTGCGTGCCTTGTGCATTACCAGGCTCCGTGATACTCACAGTACCATCTGGCCCTACTGTTACACTTAACGCATTAGCTGGAATCGTTATCGCTGGATCTATAGGATAACCACTGGCGGTTACTAATTGACCGTTTTGATTAATCTGAAAGCTGCCGTCACGGGTATAGGCTGCCGTACCATCTGGCATTAAAACCTTGAAAAAGCCACTCCCACTAATAGCCAAATCACGGGAATTTCCGGTGTTCTGCAAACTACCTTGCGTGTGTAAACGCTCAGTAGCCACAGGACGAACCCCTGTTCCTAATTGTAAACCTGAAGGTAATTGGGTTTGTGTTGTATTTTGGCCACCTGGCTGGCGTAAATTCTGATACAACAAATCTTCAAATACAGCACGCGATTTTTTAAATCCACTGGTGCTGACGTTAGCTAAGTTATTCGCAATAACATCAAGCTGTGTTTGTTGCGCTTCTAATCCCGTTTTCGCTGTCCACAATGATCTAATCATACTATTTTCTCCGTATCAGCTATTAACTCAACGATAAAATGCTATTCGCACGCTGGGCGTCATCTTTAGCGGTACTAATACTTTGCATGTGCATTTCATAACGACGTGCATTATCTATTAACGACACCATGGCTTCAGTGGGACTCACATTACTCCCCTCAAGCGCACCACTGGCTAATCGTATCGTTTCATCTGCCTGTAAAGGCTGATTATTGCGTGTTCGAAATAAACCATCGCCACCACGCAATAACCCTGGTTCAGGGGCTGCTACTAATTTTAAACGCCCAACAGCGGCCACGTTCGTAGCCGCATCACCCTGACCACGCACACTAATAGTACCGTCACTACCGATAGCAACTTGACTACCTTGAGGCACATTAATAGGACCACCATCACCAATAACAGGACGACCCGCAATCAGTAACATACCTTCATTATTAACTTGAATATCACCACGGCGGGTATAGGCTTCACTACCATCCTGCGCCTGCACTGCTAACCAGCCTTTCCCCATAATAGCAACATCAAGCTCGCGCCCGCTTGTACTAATAGCTCCAGGGGAAAAATCTGCAATAGGCGTAGTAGATTGCGTCATTGCGCGCGTTAATAATCCATCCCCGCGCACTTCAACAGCGCGGGCTGCATGTAATTGAGCACGAAAACCGGGCGTCGTGACGTTCGCCAGATTATGCGTAACAACCGCCTGCTGATCTAACGCCTGCCGTGCGCCACTCATTGCGGTATAAAGCATATGATCCATCAGTTATCCCCGATAATTAACGCAGGTTAACCGTTTCTTGCAACACTTCACTTTGCGTTTTAACGGCTTGCGCGTTTGCTTGGAAGGTACGCTGCGCTACAATTAGATTCACTAATTGCCGAGTTAAATCGACGTTAGAAGCCTCTAATGCACCACCCTGCAATGCGCCAAAACGTCCAACACCGGGTACCCCTAATAAGGGCTGTCCAGATTCGTTAGTTTCAATCCAACCATTATCACCGGCTGGCTTTAAACCTTCTGCATTACGGAACGAAGCTAATAAAACACTGGCCACAGTTTGCTGTTGGTCGTTTGAATAGTTACCGACAATATTACCACTTTTATCAATAGTAACGCCTACCAAGCTGCCGCCCGCATAACCATCTTGCGTCAATTTTGCTTGGTCAAACTCATTACCGAACTGTGTTGTTCCTGTTAAATCCATCTTAAAAACTAAAACATCCGCACCATTATCTAAGCCTTGAACTGCAACCGTTGAACCTGTTGCTTCGGTAGAACGAGCGGGCATACTAAAGGTAGCTGCGTATGAATTATTTACTTCTGTATTATAAGTAACCAGCGCGGCATCATATGCTGCTTGCCCCGCTTGGGTATCCGCAAAATCGGTACGGCGCGGCACTGTTGGTAACAGAGTACCGTTATTGCTGAATGTTAATGTTGGTACTATTTCAGTAGCAGGCTCAATAATATTTCCTTCGGCATCAACTTGCTTTGCTGTTAGCTCTTTACCGTCCAGCGTAGCATACATCTGCCATTTATTATTTACGGCTGGATCCAACTTCACAAAATAGGTCGTTAATTGGTGCGGATTACCAAGCGAATCATAAATAGTCGCGGTACTTGCATAATTATAAGTACCAGAATCTTGCGCGCTAAAAGGTGCGCGGGCGGGTGCTAGCGAACTGGCTTGTAAGTTATACTCGGACTCTAATCGTGTAGTTGCCGATGCCGTCATCGCAGTAGCAGGTACCTTGATAATATCGTTACCTGTCATTAAACGTCCACCTTGGGCATTTTCTAAATAGCCTTCAGTTGTGAGCGTTAATTGACCATTCCGCGAATAAATAACTTGGCCACCCTGTTGTAATTTAAAAAAACCATCGCCACTGATCGCCAAGTCTAGCGAGCGCCCCGTTGTTTCTAAGTTGCCGCGCGTAAAATTTTGTACAACACCGGACGCACGCACACCCAAACCAATACGCGAATTGGCATAAACATCCGCAAACGTCGTGGAGGAACTTTTAAAACCCACTGTCTGCGAGTTCGCAACGTTGTTACCAATAACGTCCAGATTTGTAGTTGCTGCACTAAGACCACTCAGTGCTTGAGAAAAACCCATCACTCTCTCCTTAACACAAAAGCAATAAAAATTGCTCTGTATAGATAATTTTTTTGATATACGTTACAGAATCTGGCGGACGTTACTTAATTGAACTCTGCCCAGCGTTGCGCCTAAGTCTAATAAAGGCCCATTACTGCTGGCTGCTACTGACCCTACTTCGCCATAACTTAGCGTCGTCACATCAACACTTTTACCATCTTCTGTTTTGGCGTCTATTTTAATACGGTATGCACCATCAGGCGCTTGGCTGCCATCATTTAACGTCGCGTCCCATGAGAACGATTCTGTGCCTGCCTGCATAGCACCCAAATCAAATTGACGCACAACATTACCTGCACCATTTACGATACTAACGGTAACAGCGTCTGCGGCGCTATTTAACTCAAAACCGAATGGCGTTGCCTGCGAATTACCTACTAAAACATGGTCGCCCGGAACTAATACGCTACGCCCCACCAACGAAGCAGCCTGTAACATTTGACCGGCATCAATTTGACCCGTAATAGATTGCAATGTCGTATTTAAACTTTCGATACCATTTAACGTATTAATTTGTGCCAACTGCGATGTTAGCTCAGAGTTTTCTAATGGCTTTAAAGGGTCTTGATTTTTTAATTGCGTTACCAATAACGTCATGAAATTATTTTGCAATTCTTCAGACGTTTTTTGTGTGGTGCTGCTCGTGCCGTTTACTTTATCCAGCGTTTGGGTACTAAACGCTGTGCTGCTGGCTGTCGTTGTCATGATATATCTCTCTAGCCTTCGCCCAAGGTTAATGTTTTGAGCAGGAGTTGTTTGTTTGTATTTAGAACTTCGATATTAGCTTGATAAGAACGAGACGCTGATATCATATTAACCATTTCATTGACTGGCTCCACGTTCGGCATACGCACATAACCGCTCTCGTTGGCCAAAGGATGCCCAGGACGATATTCCAACCGAAAAGGCGCATCACTTTCAGTTACTTTCGTTACTTGCACTCCGCCTACACTGGAGCTCCCCCCTAAAGGGCGGGCCTCAAATATAACCTGTCTAGCGCGGTACGGTTGACCATCTGGCCCAACCACACTATCCGTATTTGCTAAATTACTGGCCGTTACATTCATGCGCTGTGATTGGGCGCGTAATGCTGAACCTGAGATTTCAAAAATACTAAACATGGACACGGTTAATTACCTTACTCGGGTTGCAAGGCGGTTTTAATACCTTGGATGCGACTTGTTAAAACCATCAAGCTAGCCTGATATTTCACGGCGTTATCTGCAAATTCTGTACGCTCTCTATCCATATCAACGGTGTTACCGTCTAGGCTTGGTTGCTCAGGCGTGCGATACAACAATGCCATAGACTCTCGTTGCGCTAACTGAGCTTGAAGGTGCAGGGGAGACGTTGTCGCTAACTGACTCACCATACCATTTGCCGCTGGTCGGCCTTCCTTTAGCGCACTTTCAAGGGCATTGGCAAAATCAAAATCGCGCGCCTTGAAGTGAGGAGTATCTGCGTTAGCGATGTTATTCGCCAAGACCTGCTGGCGTTCCGCACGCAAGTTTAGGGCCTCTTGATGGAAACGCAGCGCACCATCGAGCTTGTCGAGCATGAATTGTGACCTTTTGGCAGAGAAATGCTGACGCTTAGGATAAACCGGCACAGAAGCCAATGATGAGAAAAACAGGCGGCCTTTCGTAAATTAATTCTGTCCCCATTAGTACGCACTAATTCGATACAGAACCGTGCAGGAATCTGATATGTCACGTTTATTACTTTTTATGCTGATTAGCGGTTGGCTGGGTGGAAACTGCTTCACAGTGACCGCATTCGCCGAAGAACAACCGCCACCACCCTTATCCACGCCACCAGAGCCAGTTCGCCTAGAAGAATCTGTACGCTCTTTTTTAGAACAGGCTTTACGCGAACAAAAAACGTTCGGGGACATCGAAATTCAACCGCTTAATGCACAGACGCTTTGCCGTAATCCGCAGCCGTTTTTGCCCGCGCATCAAACACGTCTTTTGGGGCGATTTACAGTGGGCGTTCACTGCGAAAAAGCGCCAACACGCTACATTTCAGTGCGTGTGAGCGTGAAAAGCGAATACCTTGTCACAACCCGCGCCATCGCTATGGGCGAAATTCTCAGCAGCGATATGGTGGAAATACGCCAAGGCGCGCTGGAATCACTGCCACGCAACACACTCACCGACCCCAAAACAATCATCGGATTACAAACAACACGCGCGCTAACAGCGGATACGCCCTTGTTATCGACACAGCTACGCGAACGCCCCGCCGTGCAAAAAGGCGCGCGCGTTACCATCGAAGTAATGGGTGCGGGTTTCCGCATTCGTAGCGAAGGCACCGCACTGGAAGATGGTTCAATAGACAGCGAGATTCGTATCCGAAATGATAAAGGCGAAACCTTGCGCGCGCGCGTCGTAGCACCTAACCATCTACAACTGTTACAGTAATTGGTAACGCTCGATAGAATAGGTTGCGTTTTGCGGTTTTGGTTTTTTCTAATGGGCGCTCAAGTTTGTCAGCGTTTTGCCGATACGTGCGACTGAAATATTTGCCATGCGAGAGACCTTCCCGTGAAAATCGACAGCTCCCCCTTGATAACTCGCTTGACGCCTACTGACGGGAAAGACCCCATAAGTCGCGGACGCCATACAACCAACACGCACGAAAGCACACCCGCTGGCGGTGCGCGCGCCAACGCACAAACCGACACCTCACAAGATATTAACGAAGCGCGTGTTGCAGAAATTCGTCAGGCTATCAGTGAGGGAAAACTCACCCTTAACGCTGAACGTATCGCTGACGGCCTTATCAACAGTGTTCGTGAATTGCTGGGCCGTTGATTTTCACTCTGCTTGCTTTTCGGATAGATGATGAGCTTGGCCAAACATCTTACGACCCAGCAACACGTCTTGCGTGAATGTATCCGCTTAATGGAGCATGAACAGCGCCTCATTAGCACCGCAACCATAGACGGCCAACAACTAACCGAAATTTCAGAACGAAAACGTGAAGTATTAGCCGAAATTGAGCGTTTAGAAGCTATCCGTATGCGCGCGCAGCACCGCTTGGGATACCCAGAAGGCCGCGCCGGTGCAGAAAAAGCCGCACGCGACGCCCGTTGCTCTGACGCATGGCAAACCCTTATCGACCTTGCCGAGCGCGCCAAGCAACTCAATGAATTAAATGGCCAAACCATCAGAATGCGTATGGAACAAAATCAGCGCATTCTCAATTTTCTGAGTGAAGCGGCCGGACAGTCGCTGTACGGGCCAAACGGACAGGCACGGCGGCGTAGTCTGATAGGGCTGTCTTCCAAAGCCTGAAGAGCGTCGCATGACATCTACCACTCTCTCTTCGCAGTTTTTTTTAACCGCTTTTGAGCAATCGCGTGAGCCGACGCTCATTCTAGAAGCACATCAATCAACTTTGCTGATTTGTCATGGAAACCCGGCATTAGCCGCCTTCACGGGTTATGACATCCACACCCTGCAAGGCAAATCTTTAGCATTTCTGTGCGTTGACGCCTATTTAATCAGCAACGTCTGGCAAGGCAATTCACTCACAGCACCGCTTAAAAAGCGCAACGGTGAACTGAGTAACGTGGAGTGGAACCTCTCTCCTATACACGATACCCACGGACAACTCACATATCAGATTGCCACCCTACGCGAGCAACACACGCCGTTAGCACCAAGTACCGAGCGTGTTCATTTGTTGCAAATGGCGCTAGAGGCCACCAATACCGGCGTATTAATTACCAACGAAGATGGAAACATTCTCTTTGCTAATCATGCCCTTGAGTCTCAGACCGGCTATCACGCTAACGAGATAATCGGCAAAACACCCACCGCTCTACGCTCTGGCCCGCACGGTTTAGATTTTTACCAATCGTTGTGGCGTAACCTTGAACATGGCGAAGGTTTTTCCGCCGTGTTCACCAATCGCCATCGTGACGGCTCCCTGTTGCACATTGAACAAACCGTCACGCCGGTACGCAATGACGCCGGTGACGCCACGCATTTCATCAGCATCAGCCGCGATATGACTCAGTACGTCGCGCGTGAAAAGGCCCTGCAAGCCCTTGCATTCCACGACCGTTTAACGGGTCTCAATAATCGCAGTTTTGGCGAGCAACAACTCACCAAAGCATGGCGACAAGCCGTGCGTTACAAACGCCCTCTCAGCGTCATCATGGCGGATATCGACCACTTCAAACGCATTAACGACACCTATGGCCATGCCTCCGGTGACCGTATCCTGACGCAATTTGGTGCCGCGTTACGCCGCTCCGTGCGCGGTGCAGACACGCTCATCCGTTGGGGTGGTGAAGAATTTTTGGCCATCATTCCAGAAGCGGATTTACAAACAGCCAGCAAGTTAGCCGAGCGCGTTCGTAGCAACGTCGAAGAAATGACCGATGACGAAGTGGGAAAAATCACCGTATCGCTTGGCGTAGCGCAGCTCAAACCCGAAGAAACCCCAGACCAACTGGTACGCCGCGCCGACCAAGCCCTCTACGCCGCCAAAGCAGGTGGCCGCAACCGCGTCGAATTGGCGCAATAACGGCAAAAAAACACGCTGATTTTTTATGCACACCGAGCAGCTCCGCACACGCTTCAACGCCTTGGGCACCTTTCTGCATGAACATTC
>JACCEE010478114.1_pt1 | contig 20121 bp, 21 predicted proteins | sample 7449931 | NCBI WGS metagenome assembly JACCEE01 (sample SAMN15323457, study PRJNA562643) | freshwater metagenome | isolation source: river surface water | place: USA:Blue River Watershed | collected 2017-08-19 | reverse complement strand
GATAGGCCTCGTCGGCCTTGAAGCGGTGCAGCGCGAAGCGGTCCTCGTGCGAGTACACCGCCACCGTGCGCAGCCCCATCTCGGTCGCCGCCCGCATCACGCGGATCGCGATCTCGCCTCGGTTGGCAACCAAAACGGATTGCATCTGTGTCTTCCAATCAAAATTAGGTTGGAGAGGTGGCCGCCGGTCCCATCAGCTCTTGGTCACCTCCATGGCAAGCTCAACGCAACCAGTCCTTGATACGCACCGCCAGCACATCGCGGCTGATGCCATAGCGATCATGCAGGGTTGGCAGCGCTCCCGCGTCCAGGAACTGGTCAGGTAGGCCAGCCAACTGGAAGCCTGCCGGTTGTACCTTGTGGCGCAACAGCGTCGAGGCGACGGATTCGCCCAGGCCGCCGATCACCGAGTGGTTTTCTGCCACCACCACCAGACGGGGCTTGTGGCCCACGGCGGCTACGATCGTCTGTTCGTCGAGCGGCTTGATGGTGGGGCAATGAAGCACGGCGACACCGATGTTGTCCTGCTCGAGCAACTTGGCTACCTCCAGCGCACGCATGGTCATGATGCCGCTGGAAATTACCAGCACATCGTTGCCCTCGCGCAGCATCCTGGCCTTGCCGAGCTCGAACTGGTAGTCGTATTCATCGAGCACCAGCGGTACGTTGCCGCGCAGCAGGCGCATGTAGACTGGGCCGTCGTGCGCCGCCATCTGTGGCACCGCCTGTTCGATGTCGAGTGCATCGCAGGGGTCGATGATGGTCAGTCCGGGAATGCCGCGCATCATGGCCAGGTCTTCCGTGGCCTGGTGGCTGGGGCCGTAGCCAGTGGTCAGGCCGGGCAGGGCGCAGCACATCTTGACGTTGAGGTTTTCCTCGGCGATCACCTGGTGGATGAAGTCGTAGGCACGGCGCGTCCCGAACACCGCATAGGTGGTAGCGAAGGGGATCAGACCTTCCTTGGCCATGCCACCGGCCGCGCCCATGAGCAGCTGTTCGGCCATGCCCATCTGGTAGAAGCGTTCTGGGTAGGCCTGCGCGAACAGGTGCAGGTCCGTGTACTTTGCCAAGTCGGCAGTCATGCCCACGATCTCGGGCCGGTTCGCCGCCAGCTCGACCAGTGCCTTGCCAAACGGCGCGGCTTTTACCCGCTGTCCTTCGCTCGCGATGGATGCGATCATGGCAGAGGTGGTCAGGCGCGGTTTTTTCTCAGCGACGGTGTTCATGTGGCAGCTCCTTCGGGTGCGGTCTGGTCGAGGATGGCGAGGGCAAGCTGCCACTCGGGCGGATCGACGCGGATGAAATGGTTCTTGTCACGAGTCTCCAGGAAGGGGACGCCCTTGCCCATCAGCGTGTTGAACAGGATCACCCGTGGCTTGGCTTCCTTCAGGTTGCGCGCCGTATTGAAGGCCGCCAGCACGGCGGCCAGGTCGTTGCCGTCGATGCGCTGCACATGCCAGCCAAAGGCGGCCCACTTGTCGGCCAGTGGCTCGAAGCTCAGCACCTGGCTCGATGGGCCGTCGGCCTGCTGGTTGTTGATGTCCACCAGGCAGATCAGATTGTCCAGCTGGTGGTGGGCGGCCGACATGGCAGCCTCCCAGGTCGAGCCTTCGTCCAACTCGCCGTCACTCATGGAGTTGTAGACGAAGGCAGGATTCTTCTTCTGCTTGAGACCCAGCGCCATGCCTACGCCGATGATCAGGCCCTGGCCCAGCGATCCACCTGAGATCTCCATGCCCGGCGTGTAGGTGGCCATGCCGCTCATGGGCAGGCGACTGTCGTCGCTGCCGTAGGTTTCCAGTTCCTCTTCGGGAACGATGCCGGCCTCGATCAGCGCGGCATAGTGCGCGATGGCGTAGTGGCCGTGGGAGAGCAGAAAGCGGTCGCGGCCCTCCCATCCAGGGTTTTGCGGTTGCAGCTTGAGGGCGTGACCATAGGCCACTGCCAGCACGTCGGCCCAGCCCAGGGCCTGGCCGATGTAGCCCTGGCCCTGAACCTCACCCATGCGGACGGCGTAGCGGCGGATGCGATGGGCGCACCGGGCCAGCGCCGGCAGTCTGTCTGCGGCGGAATTCATGGAAATCTCCTGTGTGAAAGCGGAAGGAAAGCGGTCAGCGAAGGATCGAGGCCGGTACGTAGGACACGAGCGCCAGCACGAAGAAAGCGACGAGGTAGAAGGGACCGAGTTCACGCACGGTCTGGCCGACTTTGACCTTGGCCAGTGCGCTGGTGATGAAGAGCGTGGTGCCGACCGGTGGCGTGTAGAGGCCAACCGCCAGGTTGACAACCATCATGATCCCCAGCTGGGTGGTATCCATGCCGATGCTCTGGGCCAGCGGGAGGAACACGGGGGTCAGCAGCAACACGGCGGCGGGCAGGTCGATAAACATGCCTATGAACAGCATCAGCAGGTTCATGATGAGGATGATCAGCCACGCCTGGTTCACGTTCTGCGTGACCCAGTTCGCCACGCCGGTGGGCATCTGGTCGTAGGTGAGCAGCCAGCCGATGGCGCTTGATGCCATGATCACCAGCAGCACCACACCGGTGGCCAGGCCAGCGTGCACCACGGCATCGTTCAGTCGCTTGAACGAGAGGTCGCGGTAGACCATGACCGACACGGCCGCAGCGTACAGCGTGGACAGCACGGCCACCTCGGTCGGTGTGGCGATGCCGAAGCGCAGGAACACCACGATCAGCACCGGTAGCAGCAGGGCGGGCGCCGCGTACAGCAGGTGGGTGCGGAACACGGTCCAGTCGATCGGTGTCGTGTCGCGCGGGAAGTTGCGACGGCGACCCACCCACCAGCACATGAACATGAAGCCGCCGCACATCAGCAGGCCGGGCAGGATACCGGCAACGAACAGCGCAGCGATCGAGGCGTTGGCCGTCAGAGCGAACAGGATCATCGGGATCGACGGTGGGATCAGGATGTCGATGGTGGCGGCGGCGGCCAGCGTGGCGGCGGAAAAGGCCGGCGGATAGCCCAGCTTCTTGTGCCAGGGAATCAGCAACGAGCCGATGGCCGAGGCATCAGCCACTGCCGAGCCCGAGACGCCACCGAACAGCGTTGACGACAGCACACCTACCTGCGCCGGGCCACCATGGAAGCGGCCGATCAGCGTGGACAGCACGCCCACCAGCGCCGCGCCAAGACGGCCGCCCATCATCAGCGAGCCAGTCAGCATGAAGAAGGGGATCGCGATCAGCGGGAAGCTCTGCACCTGCGCCACCATCTGCTGTACCAGCAGATCAAGCGGAACGCGGTCGGAGGAGGCGGCGGCGGCCATGGCGGCGACCAGCAAGGCGTGAGCGATGGGCATGGCCAGTACGGCCGCCCCGAGAAAGACCAGGAGAATGAGGGCGCTCATGGTGTGTTCCTTTGCGTTCGGTGGTTTACCAGTGCGCCTCGGGCACGGCGAGTTCTTCGTCCGGGCTGTGTTCCACCGGGGATTCCGTCCAAGCGTTCCATGCCGACTTCAGCGCCAGCAGTCCCAGCATCAACAGACCTGCCATGACACAGCCATAGGTCAGCGAACCGGGCACCTGCAGGATGGGTGACTTTTCGTCGTGCACGATTTCCAGCATCTGGAAGGTGGCCCAGGCGAGCGTGCCGTAGAGGGCTGCGACCACCAGCCAGCTGCCAATGGCCACCCAGCGGCGCAACTTGGACGGCACGGTGTCCATCAGGAAGGTGGTGGTGATGTGGGCCCCATGTGCTGCGGCCAGCACCACGCCCGACATGACCAACCACGGGAACAGCAGTTCGGGTACTTCGTTGGCCCACTGCAGGCTGCTGCCGGTGGCGTAGCGCAGCACCGTGTTGGCGACCAGGATCACGAAGATGACAGCCGTGCTGATCCACAGCATTAGGCGGCACAGGCCGACGACGGCCCATTCGATGAGGTTCATCGGGAGACTCCTTGTATTGCATGGGCGTGTGCCCATGCAATGACTGCAGGTAAAGACTGGCTGGATCGCTCTCGGCGATCAGCGCGCAGCGGCAATGACTTTCTTGAGGTAGGGGCCAATCGGCGTGGCCAGCCACTTGTCGTCCACCGCGGCGGTAGCCTTGGCGAAGGCGGCTTTGTCCACCGCAGTCACCTGCATGCCCTTGGCCTTGAGGTCGGCCAGCAGCTTGTCGTCGGCTTCCTGCGACATCTTGCGCTGCAGCGCCGTGGCCTCGGCTGCGGCTTCGGTCACGGCCTTGCGATCGGCTTCGGACAGCCGGTCCCAGCTGCGCTTGCTCATCAGGAACGGTGTCATCTGGAACATGTGACTGGTCAGCGCCAGGTGCTTCTGCACTTCGTACAACTTGCTGGCGTGGATGTTGACCAGCGGGTTCTCCTGGCCGTCCACCACGCCTTGCTGCAGTGCCACGTAGAGTTCGGCAAACTTGATCTGCTGCGCTTCTGCACCCAGGGCCTGCATGATGTCCACCAGCACCGCATCGGGCGGGGTGCGCATCTTCAGACCCTTCATGTCCTCGACCTTAGCGATCGGGCGCTTGCTGTTGCTCATGTGGCGGATGCCGTTGTCCCAGTAGCCCAGCACCACCATGCCCTTGTCGGCCGATTTCTGGGCCAGCTCCTGACCCAGCGGACCATCCAGCAGCTTGAAGGCCTGAGCCGGCGTGGAGAACATGAACGGCATGCCGTAGGCCGCGTATTCGGGCACGGCCACCGATACCGCGCCTTGCGAGTTGGCGGTCATGTCCAGCGCACCGGTGCGCACGGCGGTCACCATGGCGGCATCGTCGCCCAGCTGGGCCGAGGGTGCGACCTGCACCTCGATGCGGCCAGCCGATTTGGCTTTGACGATTTCAGCGAACTTGACGGCAGCTTCGTGGCGCGGGTTGCCCGGTGCGGCACCGTGACCCAGCGTCAGTTTGGTGGTCTGTGCCTGGACAGCAAGGGGCATGGTGGCGGCCAGAGCGGTGGCCAGGAGGATGCGGGTGAAGTGCTGGCGTTTCATGGTTGTCTCCGTTTGTGTTGGATGGTGAGGGAAAAGCGGAATCAGTGGATCAACATGCCACCGTTGACGTCGAGCGTGATGCCCGTGCAGTACGCAGCCAGATCGCTGGCGAGGAACACGCAGGCACCGGCGATGTCATCGGCCCGGCCCAGGCGGGCAAGGGGGATGGTTTCGGCGATCTCAGCCTTCTTCTCGTCGGTGAGCTTGCCCTTGATGATGTCGGTGCCGATCAGGCCGGGCGTGATGCAGTTGACGCGGATGTTCTCGGGGCCGAACTCGCGGGCCATGGCTCGAGCCAAGCCTAGCACGCCGGCTTTGGCCGCCGAATAGTGCGGGCCGCCCAGGATGCCGCCGCCGCGCTGCGCTGAAACCGACGAGATGCAGACGATGGAGCCGTTCTGCTGTGCGCGCATGGTGGGTAGCACCGCCTGAGACATATACAGCGTGCCTCGCAGGCTCACGTCCAGGATGCGGTCGTAGTCGGCGCCCGTGATCTGCAGTGTCGAGACTGGCTGGGTGATGCCGGCGTTGTTGACCAGGGTGTCGATGCGTCCGAAGGCCTTGAGCACCGCCGCCACGGCGGCATCGCAGGACGCCTTGTCGGTCACGTCGGCCACCAGCCCGATGTGTCCCGAGCCCAGCTGGGCCGCGGCGCCGACCGGGTCCGCGCGTTCCAGGTCGAGGATGGCGATCTTGGCACCTTGTGCGGCCATGAGGCGGGCGGTGGCGAATCCCAGGCCATTTAGGCCTGCACCGCCGGTGATGATGGCAACCTGGTCTTTGAGCAGCATGTGCGATGTCTCCTGTGTGTTGAACCAATTCAGGAGACGCACTATCCCGAATGGGCTGGTCTGTGCTGCGGCATTGGGATGCCTAGTCTCCTGTTCTGAGAGCGGATTCTCAAAGTGGTTCAAGTTGATGGCAAGCGATTTAATATCAGCGTAGGATGACGCTTTTTCATCTGAAATCAGGGTTCACCCCATGCCTGCCTTGCCACCCATCAACAGCCTGCAGGCCTTCGAAGCCGTGGCACGCCGCCGAAGCTTCACGTTGGCAGCGGCAGAACTGCACCTCACCGCTTCAGCGATCAGCCACCAGATCGCGCGACTGGAGGCGCTGCTGGACATTCGCCTGTTCGAGCGCAGTGCGCATGGGGTACGCCTGAGCCCGGCGGGCGAACATTATCTGTTGCACGTGGGCACGGCACTGGCCGCCATCTCCGCCGCGACAGACGACCTGCGCCAAGGCATTCGCAACAGCCTGTATGTCCATTCGGCACCCAGCATCGCCAGTCTGTGGCTGATGCCACGCTTGCACCGTTTCGCGCAGGCCTGTCCCGATATCTCCCTGAACCTTTCGGCCGCCCATACACCCAGCGATTTCGCGCTCGGCCAGGCAGACATCGACATTCGCTACGGAGTCCCGCAGTGGGGCGATCTGGTGGTGGAGCCCTTGTTCGAGGAGTCCATCCTGCCCCTGGCCAGTCCGGCCTTCATCAAGCAGCACAAGCTCAAGCGGATCGAGCAACTGCTGGAAGTGCCCTTGATCCAGAGCAACGTGAGCGTGGTGCAGTGGTCGGACTGGTTCGGCCGCTTCACGCGTTTACGCGCGCCGGACCGGTTTCCCGTGCGATTCGACCGAGCCCAGATGTCGCTTGATGCGGCGACTCAGGGCCTGGGCGTGGCGCTCGAGAGCATGGTGAACGCGGGTGGACATCTGGCCGAAGGCAAGCTCAAGCCGGTTTTCGGCCTGGAGCAGGGGATCCGCGTGAAGGCGCACTTCGCCGTCTATCCTGAGCGCCATGCCAAACGACCGGCGGTCAAAGCATTCTTGTCGTGGCTGCACGGTGAGGCCGCAAAGACCTGATTCGCTAGCTTCCCCCTGCGCACAAGTCTCTTCGCGTCCTTGAAACTGGAAGGCGATCTTCCGGAGTGGCTGATTCCGCTTCAGGGTTCTAGCACCAGAAGCAGCGCCAGCGGCAGGAACACCACCGCGGCCAGGTTGCCGATCAGCACCACCGAAGCGACCTTGTCGGGTTCCTGGCCATAGCGTTCGGCGAACATGAAGTTGAGCACCGCGGGCGGCAGCGCGCCGAACACCAGCAGCAGCGCCTGCTCGCGCGGTGGCAAGCCGATCAGGCGCATGACCGCCCAGGCCGCTACCATGCCCGCGAGCGGACGTAGCACCGCGCCGAGCAGGCCGAAACCCACGGCGTCGATGCGCGACTCGGCCAGCCGCACGCCGAGCGCGAACAGCATCAGCGGAACGGCGATGTCGCCGACCATCTTGATCGCCGTCAGCAGCGGCGGCCAGACCTCGATGTCGGCCAGGCCGACCGCCAGCCCGGCGAAGGTCGCCAGCACCGGCGGCGACTGCCAGGCCCTGGCCCAGCCGCTGCGCGGGTCGAGCAGCCAGGCGCCGAAGGAGAAATGCAGCAGATTCGAGACCACGAATAGCACGACGGCCGGCGCCAGCGCCGCGTCGCCGAAGGCCAGCACCGCCAGCGGCAGCCCGAGGTTGCCGCAGTTGTTGAACATCATCGGCGGCACCAGCGTGCGCGGCGCGATGCCGAATGCGCGCGCCGCCACCCAGCCGACCAGGCCCGAGGCGACGATCACGGCCAGGCCGGCCAGCAGCAGCGGCAGGTAGTCGGCGATGTGGAAGTCCTTGCCCGCCATGGCACCGAACACCAGCGCCGGCACGAAGACCTCGAGGTTGAGCCGGTTGGCGTGCGACAGGTCGGGCTTCAGGCGCCGGGCGACGTAGTAGCCCAGCGCGGTGATCGCGAACAGCGGGAACAGGATGGAGACGATGCGGATCAGCATGGGCCCTATTCTGGCCCCATGCCGGTCATCGCGTTCAGCCCGGCTGTCCGTCCAGGCGCGGGCGCAGCAGCATCGGCGTGTAGCGCCACAGGTAGAGCAGGAAGGCCAGGCTCCAGAGCAGGGCCGAGAGCTGCACCGACAGCAGCAGCGCCTGCGGCAGCAGGATCGGCAGCAGCACGCGCACTGCTGCTGCCAGCAGCATCGCCAGGTAGGCGCCAGTCTCGACCTTGCCGGCGCGCAGCGGCCGGCCGGTGTGGCCGAGCGCGGTGCGCGTGATCATGCCGAGCGTGATCATGCCGATGGTGCCGACGGTCAGCGCGTGCGTCGCCGGGCCGGCGGGCAGCCAGCCGAATTCGGCAGCGCAGCGCAGCGCGAGGTGGATCAGCAGCCACAGATATGCCATGTGCAGCACCCAGACCAGCGGCTTGCGCAGCGTGCCCCAGGGCTGCCACAGCCACCAGCGCCGGCCATGCGCGGCCAGCGCGAGCGCACAGGCCAGCGCCGCCGGCCAGCCGCGCAGGCCCAGCGCGTCGAGCCCGAGCAGCAGCAGCACCGAGCCGAGCGCGGCTTTCTCGGTCCTGTCGTCGCGCCTGGCCTTGAGTCCGGGCACGCCGTTGTTGCTGAACATCGGCACCACGCGCCCGGCCATCACCGCGATCATGAACAGCACGAGGTCGAGCGCCAGCGGCAGCCCGAAGCCGGCGGGCAGCTGCAGCAGCCCTAGCGGGTTCAGGTGCACGACCCCGCTGGCCACGCCCATCGCCACCAACAGGCCGGCGAAGAAATAGTTGCGGCGGTTGTTGCCGGCGCGCAGCGCGCGCCACAGGCCCCAGGCCGCCAGCCAGGGCAGGGCGACGTTTGCCGCCAGCGAGGCCCAGGTCCAGGGCGTCAGCACCAGCACGCGCGCCAGCAGCCAGAGCGCGGCGAGCGCCATCAGCGCTTTGCCGGTCGGTGTCGGCTGGCCCGACCAGTTGCGCCCGGCGGTGAACAGGAAACCGACGATCACGGCCAGGCTGTAGCCGAACACCATCTCGTGCGCATGGCGCACCGAGCTGCCGAGTGCCGGAGTCGGCAGCAGGCCCGAGAACTCGAGCGCCCACAGCGGCACGACCAGCGCCGCCTGCAGCGCGGCAAGCAGATAGAAGGGACGGAAGCCCAGCGCCCACAGCGCCCAGCCCTTGACCGCCCTGGCCCTGGGCTCCTCGATTTTCAGGAAGACGGCGCTCATGGCGATCCTTTAATATTCATTCAAAGTGAATGTATTGTCGCGCAGATCTGCTGCAGCTGGCAAGGATGATGAACGTAGTCTCAGCCTCTTGCGCCCGGCGGAATCGAATAGCTGCCCACCACATGCGCGACCGGCTCGTCCAGGCCCTCGGAATAGAGCGTGACCTCGCCGACCGCGAGCGTGCGGCCGACCTTGATCAGGCGGCAGACGCCGATGATGCGACGGTCAGCCGAGGGCTTGCGCAGGAAATGGATGCTCAGGTCGGTGGTGACGGCCAGCGGCACGATGCCGATCTCGCCCAGGATGGCGACATAGAGCGCGACGTCGGCCACGCCCATCAGCACCGGCCCCGAGACCGTGCCACCCGGGCGCAGTTCGGCCGGGCCGACACGGTGCGAGACCGTCGCGCCGCGCTCGCCGACCGCTTCGACGACACACAGGCTTTGGGGAAACTCGGCGGCCAGGAAGGCCGCAACTTCTGCTTGGCTGGCGGGCATGATGGATGAACCTAGGGTTGCCGATCCTGCCATGTTCCCTCAGGCAGCTGTCGCAGCGCTTGCGCCGCTTCAGAGCGCCTTGTCGACCAGATGGCCGCGGAACAGCCAGGGCAGGCTGGGGCCCCGGGTTTCAGGCGCGCCGTCCTTGCCCTCTACGCTGACCGCGAGTTCGGTCGCGCCGGCCAGCGTCTCGGGTTCGAGCGCGAGCTGCGAGGTCTGCAGCCGGCGTCCGACCAGGCCGAGCGAGCGCGGCGCTTGTGTTCCGTCGAGCGCCCACAGCTGCAGGCCTTCCTCGCGGCCTTCGCGCACGGTGTTGAGGCGTTGCAGCTGGATCAGGCGCGACTGGGTATCGATGCTCACCAGCATGGCCGGCAGCTGCTGCGCGTCGAGCAGCACCGCGAGCTGGCGGATCCGGGGCTGTTCCACCAGCTGGCCCTGCAGGTGCCGGATCTGGGTCTTGAACTGCTCGAACAGGCTGAGCCCGGTCGCGCCGCCGACGAACAGCAGCAGCGCGAGCAGGATCGCGAGCGCGCGCCACCAGGAACTGACGCGGCGAGCGGGCGTGGTGTTGGCGGGGGCGGAGGGCGTCGACATGTCGATATTGTCCACGACCGGTGGCACGGACGAAAAAAAGCCGCTCGGTGAGCGGCGTGAGGCAGGCAGCGATCAGCCGGGCCAGCCGCCCGGCGGTGCTCAGATGTAGAACAGGTGGCTTTCCAGGGCGCGTGCCCCCTTGGCAGAGCGGCTCGAGACGGTCAGGGGTTTGCCGTCCAGGGCGGCGGCCTGCTGTGCCTGCAGGCGGGCGGCGGCGCGTGCCTGGGCGCGGCTGACGGCCCACTGGTTCAGGCCGCCAATGGCGCGGGCGCTCATGCGACGGATGGTGCCGGTCAGCAGCAGGCTGCCGGCGAAGACCACGGCCCACAGCGCGACCCAGGCCAGGAACAGGTGATCGTCGATCCAGGTCTCGATCAGCTGGTCGGCGACGACGGCCAGTGCGGCCACGGCGGCAGCCAGCAGCAAGGCGGCCAGGCCGCGCGCGTTCTCGGGCTTGCTGGCCAGGGGACGCGAGGGGTGGTGGGTCGGGGTGGACGACAGGGCGGCGGTATTCATGATGCTCTGGGAGATGGGTGTTGCGGCGCAACAGTCAATGGGCGCAATCTTAGGGTAAACCCGCATGATGCGCTAATTTATTTTTGTAATGCAATATATTCGTGCAAGATATGAATGAACTGAACTTCCGCACACTGGACCTCAACCTGCTGCGCGTCTTCGACGAGGTGATGTCGGAGCGCAACCTCACGCGCGCGGCGCACAACCTCGCGACCACCCAGCCAGCCGTCAGCAACGCGCTGCGGCGCCTGCGCGAGCAGGTCGGCGACGACCTGGTGCGGCGCTCGGGCTACGGCGTCGAGCCGACGCCGCTGGCGCTCACGCTCTGGCCCACGGTGCGCGATGCGCTGCGCCAGCTGCGCGATTCGCTCGCGCCCGGTGCCTTCGATCCGGCGCAGGCGCAGAACCATTTCGTGCTGGCGATGGCCGACTCGACCGCGACCAAGCTGGCGCCCGGACTGGTCGACATCCTGGCACACGAGGCACCCGGCGTCACGCTGCGCGTGCTGCCGCTGACGACGCGCGATCCGCGTCCCCTGCTCGAGCAGGGCGAGGTCGACTTGGCGGTCGGCTATTTCCCCGGCGTGCTGACCGAGCTCACCGCCAGCCATCTGCAGGAGAGCGCGCCGCGCTTCCTGCACGAGCGGCTCTACGAGGGCCGGTATGTGGTCGTGATGCGGCGCGACCATCCGCTGGCGGCCAGGCCGCTGACGCTGGAGGATTTCTGCGCGGCCCGGCACCTGCTGGTCAGCTTCTCGGGCCGACCCTTTGGCTTCGTCGACGAGGCGCTGGCCGCGCGCGGCCTGCAGCGGCGCGTCGTGCTGACGGTCAACCAGTTCTTCACCGCCGGCCGCGTGGTCGTCAATTCCGACCTGCTGACGGTGCTGCCGCTGCACTTCATCGGCGCCACCGGCATGGAGTCCGAGCTGATCCATCAACCCTTGCCGCTGGAGCTGCCGCTGGTGCATGTCGATGCCATCTGGCGTCGCCAGCAGCAGGGCCAGAGCGCGCACCGCTGGCTGCGCGAGGCCGTGTTCCGCGCCGTCGGCAGGAGTTCGCGCCCATGAGGATCCAGCTGCTCAGCGACCTGCACCTCGAGGCCAACCCCGGCTTCGTCGCCGAGCCGGCTGCCGGCGCCGACCTGCTGGTGCTGGCGGGTGACGTCGGCTCCTACCAGGCGCGCAGCGCCGGCGCCATGGCCGAGCCCGACTGGGGCCTGCGGCGCTTCTCGCCACTGCCCGGCTACGCGGGCTGGCCGACCCCGGTGCTGTTCGTTCCCGGCAACCACGAGTACGACGGGCTCGACTTCGACCAGGCGCATGCCGGACTGCGCGGGGCCTGCGACCGCCTCGGCATCACCTGGCTCGAGCGCGAGCAGCTGCTGATCGACGGCGTGCGCTTCATCGGCACCACGCTCTGGGCCGACTATGACGCGCTGGCGCAGGGACTCGACCTGGCGCGCGCGCTGCAGCAGCGCGGCAAGGCCTTGCGTGCCGCCAACTTCTACCTCGAGAAGATGGCGACGTTGCGCGTAGGCAAGCTGTTCGATGCCGCTGCGATGCGCGAGCAGGCGCTGCTGTGCCAGGACTGGCTGGATCAGGCGCTGGCGCAGCCGCACGACGGACCCACGGTGGTCGTCACGCATTTCGCGCCCAGCCTGCGCAGCGCCGATCCGCGCTACGGCCGCACGCCCGGCACGGCGGGCTTCTGCAATGCGCTCGATGGCTGGCTGGAGCGGGCCGACCTCTGGCTGCACGGCCATCTGCACTGCGCGCACGACTACCGCGCGGGCCGCTGCCGCGTCGTCGCCAACCCGCTCGGCTATGCGGGCAAGGGCGAGCAGCGCGATTTCATCCCCGGCCTGTGCCTGGAGCTGCCGGAGCGCGAGCAATAAAAAAGCCGATGCATGACATGGCATGCATCGGCTGGATCAATCGCATCTCTCTGGACGCTGGATTTGATGTTTTTGTACTTTTGTCGTCTCCTCGGTCCTCTCGCTGTGCGACAGGTCAGCGGTGCTGCCCCTGTCGGCGAGTGTCACTATTGTAGGGAAACGTACTGGGTACGTGCATAGGGATTTACCCGAACGGGATGTTCAATTTGCTACGGTCAGTGGCCGGCTGTCGTTCCCGTCCTCGTCGAGCGCGAACGGCACCCGCTGCGCCACGGCGCACAGCAGCTCGTAGGCGAGCGTGCCGGCGGCCTGCGCGACCTCGTCGACCGGCAGCTGTGCGCCGTGCCGGCTGCGGCCCCACAGCACGACCTCGTCGCCGTTGCGGCAGGGTTGACCACCGGCTTCCGCCGGTCCGAGGTCGACCGCCAGCATGTCCATGCTGACGCGACCGATCAGCCGGCTGCGCACGCCTCGCACCAGCACCGGCGCGCCGCAGTCCTGGCCGCCGGGCGCGTGGCGCGGATAGCCGTCGGCATAGCCGCAGGCCACGATGCCGATGCGCATCGCGTGCGGTGCGGTGTAGCTCGAGCCGTAGCCGACCGTCTCGCCCGCCTGCAGTTCCTGGATCGCGATCAGGCGACTGGACAGCGTCAGCGTCGGCTGCAGCTCCCAGTCGGCGCTGCGGTGCCCGGGATGATCCGGAGCGCTGCCGTAGAGCGCGATGCCGCCGCGCACCCAGTCGGCCGCGAGCTGGCCAGATCCCAGCCCGCGACTGGCATGGCGCAGCGTGGCCGCGCTGTTGCACAAGCTGCGTTCGCCCGGCAGGTCGCGCGTGGCGGCAGTGAAGGCCTCGAGCTGGTAGGCGATGCCATCGGCGCCGAAGCGCAGGCCGTCGGCATCGCTGAAATGGGTGATGAGCGAAATCTCGTCGACCTGGGGCAGCGCATTGAGGCGGGCCCAGGCCGAGCGGTAGGCCGCCGGCGTGAACCCGAGCCGGTTCATGCCCGAGTTCATCTTGAGGAAGACGCGGTGCGGCTGGTGCGTCTTGTGCGCGGCCAGCCAGTCGATCTGCTCCTCGCAGTGCACCACATGCCAGAGGTTGAGGCGCGAGCAGGTCTCGAGGTCGCGCGCCTCGAACACGCCCTCGAGCAGCAGGATGGGGCCGCGCCAGTCGAGCGCTCGCAGCCGCTCGGCCTCGGCCAGGTCGAGCAGCGCGAAACCGTCGGCCGCGCGCAGGCCTTCGAAGACGCGCTCGATGCCATGACCATAGGCATTGGCCTTGACCACGGCCCAGAGGCGGGAGTCCGGCGCGGCGCGTTGCAGGCGCTCGAGGTTGTGGCGCAGGGCTGGCAGGTGGACGGTGGCGAGGATCGGACGTGGCATGCCGCAGATGGTAGCAAGGAAGGCCGGGCCGGGGTCTGCGGGGTTCGTAACAGGTGTGTCATGCTATAAACCGGCCACCTGCTGGATGAATCCCCGGCCAGTTCACGATCTGCTCCGGCAAGATCCCGATCCGCGACCCGTACCCAAGCCTTCCGAGCCAGACCTACATGAAGCGCGGCTTCTACACCATCATGACGGCGCAGTTCTTCAGCTCGCTGGCCGACAACGCCTTGTTCGTCGTCGCCGTCGAGCTGCTGCGCAGCAGCCATGCCCCCGAATGGCAGCGCACGGCGCTGGTGCCGATGTTCGCGCTGTTCTACGTCGTGCTGGCGCCCTTCGTTGGCGCCTTCGCCGACGCGCGGCCCAAGGGCCAGGTCATGTTCATCAGCAACGCGATCAAGGTCTGCGGCTGCCTGCTGATGCTCACGCCCATGCACCCCCTGCTGGCGTTCTCGATCGTCGGCCTGGGCGCGGCGGCCTATTCGCCCGCCAAGTACGGCATCCTGACCGAACTGCTGCCGCCCTCGCAGCTGGTCAAGGCCAACGGCTGGATCGAAGGGCTGACGATCGCGTCGATCATCCTCGGTGTCGTGCTCGGCGGCCAGATGGTCGGCCCCGCCGTCTCGGGCTGGCTGCTGGCGTTCGACCTGCCCTTCGTCGACACCGGCCTGAACACGCCGGCCGAAGCCGCGATCGCCTGCCTGGTGCTGGTCTACGCGCTGGCCGCCTGGTTCAACACCCGCATCCCGCTCACCGGTGTGGCGCTGCGTCACCTGCCGCACCAGTTGTACGAGCTGTTGCCCGATTTCTGGACCTGCAACCGCCGGCTCTGGCGCGATCGCCTCGGTCAGATCTCGCTCGCGACCACCACGCTGTTCTGGGGCGTGAGCGGCAACCTGCGCTACATCGTGCTGGCCTGGGCCGCCGCGGCGCTCGGCTACGGCACGACGCAGGCGTCCAGCCTGGTCGGCGTGGTGGCGATCGGCACCGCGGTCGGCGCTGTCGCGGCATCGCTGCGCATGAAGCTGGATCAGGCCACGCGCGTCATGCCGCTGGGCATCGGCATGGGCCTGCTGGTCGTGCTGATGAACGTGATCGACAATGTCTGGGCCGCAGCCCCCTTCCTGATCCTGCTCGGCGCGCTGGGCGGCTTCCTGGTCGTGCCGATGAACGCGCTGCTGCAGCATCGCGGCCACAACCTGATGGGCTCCGGTCGCTCGATCGCGGTGCAGAACTTCAACGAGCAGGCCTGCATCCTCGGCCTGGGCGGCCTCTACACCTTGTCGACCCGCATGGGTCTGTCGGCCTTCGGTGCCATCACCGCCTTCGGTCTGGTGGTCGCGGCCGCGATGTGGCTGATCCAGCGCTGGCATCGCAGCAACGAGCGCGAGCATCCGCACGAGCTGCAACGCCTGCTCGAGATCGCGCGCCGCGACGACCTGCACGGCTGAGCTGCAGAGCCAGCCGGCTTCAGTCCTCGTAGGGCGTGAGCGGCAGGCCTGGGATCTCCATGCGCAGCGCGAACAGCGCGCCGCTGTCGGGGTGGTGCTCGAGCCCGGGACGGCCAAGCCCGCTGCGTGCGGTGGTCAGGAACAGCGTGCGCAGGTCGTGGCCGCCGAAGCACAGCCCGGTCGGACGCAGCGCCGGCGTCGGGATCTGCGCAACCGGCTGGCCTGCTCCGTTCAGGCCGATCACGCAGCCAGCGTCTGCCAGTGCCACCCAGTAGCGGCCCGCGCTGTCGATGACGGCGCCCTGTGGCCTGCCACCGATCTCCCGCGCACCCAGCCGCAGCGGAAGCCGCGCGAAGCACTGGGGCGGTCCCAGCACTGGCGGATGCTTGCCGGCGCTGGTCAGCGGGTAGCTGTCGATCCGGCCGCTCGCCGCGTCGCCCCAGTAGAGCAGGTGGCCGTCGCGCGACCAGGCCAGGCCGGCCGATTCCTGTCCGTCCAGCACCAGCCGCAGCAGCTCGGGGCTGGGCCGGTCGCGCCGGTGCAGGCAGTAGAGGCTGGCATGGCCCGGCTGGCCGTCCTCGGCCCGGGCTCCGATCCAGAGCCGGCCCCAGGGGTCGCAGCAGCTGTCGTGGAAGCGCTGCCGTAGCGGGTCGTAGGGTGCACGCACCATGAGCTGGGGGATGTCGTGCCAGGTCTGCGACAGGTAGAGACCGTCACGCAGCGCCAGCAGCAGGGAGCCGCTGCGGCAGGGCATCAGGCTGCCGGGGGTCTGCTCGAGCTGCCACATCTCGCTGTGCCCGCTCGGCAGGTGCAGGCGCCAGATCCGGTCGTGCTGGCGGTCCACCCAGTAGACCCGTTCCTGCCTGGGATGCCAGAGCGGCGCTGCGCCCCAGCCGCAGTTCGGCGCGCTGATGCGCTCCCAGGCCGGGCTGGCGGGCTGGCTGTCGGGTTTGCTGTCTTGCATCTTGTCCCCTCCCGGCGCCATCATAGGAGGCATTCGCTACACTGGCAAACATGCTCTGGATCAAGTCTCTGCACATCGTCTTCGTCGCCAGCTGGTTCGCCGGCCTGTTCTATCTGCCGCGCATCTTCGTCAACCTGGCCATGGTCGAGCCCGGCAGCCAGGCCGAACGCGAGCGCCTGCTGTTGATGGCGCGCAAGCTGGCGCGCTTCATGACCATCCTGGCCGTGCCGGCGCTGCTGCTGGGCCTCTGGCTCTGGCTGGGCTATGGCTTCCGCGGCGGCTGGCTGCACGCCAAGCTGCTGCTGGTCGTGCTGCTGCTCGGTTACCACCATGCCTGCCTGCGCATCCTCAAGGGCTTCGAGCGTGGCGAGAACCGGCGCAGCCATGTCTGGTTCCGCTGGTTCAACGAGGTGCCGGTGCTCATGATGCTGGTGACCGTGATCCTGGTGGTCGTCAAGCCTTTCTGAGCCGGAGCTTGTCTTGCCAGCGCTGCCGGTTTTTCGCCGCACCCTGGCCACCCCGCTGGCCCTGTGCTGGCTGGCGCTGATCGTGCATGCCAGCCTCTACCCCTTCAGCGGCTGGCGTTCGCAGGATGTCTCGCCCTGGGCCTACCTCGACGCACCCTGGTCGCCCTACTGGAGCGGCTTCGACGTCTGGGTCAACGTGGCGGGTTATCTGCCGCTCGGCTTCCTGCTCGCGCTCGCCTTGCTGCGCAGCGGTCATCGCCGTCTGGCCTGGCCGGTCGGCCTGCTGGCGCCGGCGCTGCTGTCGCTGCTGCTCGAGGGCCTGCAGAGCTACCTGCCGCAGCGCGTACCGTCCCGGCTCGACCTGCTGCTCAACGCCGTCGGCGGCGCGGCTGGCGCCCTGCTGGCACTGCTGTCGGCGCGCCTGCGCCTGGTCCAGGCCTGGGACCGGTTCCGCGAGGAATGGCTCAGCCACGAGCCGCCGCTGGGCTATGTCCTGCTGCTGCTCTGGCCGCTGGCGCTGCTCTATCCCACGCCGGTGCCCTACGGCCTCGGCCAGTTCTGGCTGCGCGCGCAGCTCGCGCTGTCCGAATGGCTGCAGGACACCCCTTTCGCGCCCTGGTTGCCAGCGCCGGTCGAGGCGCCTGCACTCAGCCCGCTGCTGCTGGCGCTGGCGATCGCGCTGAACCTGGGCGCGCCCCTGCTGCTGGGCTTCGCCTTGCTGCCGCGGCCGCGCCAGCGGGCCTGGCTGCTGCTGGTCTGGGCGCTGGTGGCGCCGGCCGCGGGCGCGCTGTCGGCCGCGCTGACCCACGGCCCGGCGCATGCCTGGGATGGGTTCTCGCCACCGGCCAGGCTCGGCCTGGTGCTGGCTGGCCTGCTGGCGCTGTCTGGCCTGCGCCTGTCATGCCGGGCCTGCGCCGTGCTGCTGCTGCTGACGCTCGGGCTCGCGCTCGGCTTGCTCAACGGTGCACCCGAAAGTCCCTACTTTGCCGCCGCGGTCGACGCCTGGTCGGGCGGACTGTTCCGGCGCATCCACGGCCTGTCGCAGTGGCTGGGCTGGCTCTGGCCCTACGCGGCACTCGGGGTTGGGCTGCGGCTGGCATTGCGCGCGCCGTCCCGCCACTACAATGCCTCGACATGAGCGAACAGACCCCTCAGCCCGGCTCCTACTACGAGCGGCATATCTTCTTCTGTCTCAACCAGCGCGACAACGGCCAGGACTGCTGCGCTGCGCATGGTGCCCAGCAGGCCTTCGATCACTGCAAGGCCAGGGTCAAGGAACTGGGGCTGGCTGGCCCGGGCAAGGTCCGCGTCAACAAGGCTGGCTGCCTGGACCGCTGTGCCGGCGGCCCGATCGCCGTCGTCTACCCCGAGGCGGTCTGGTACACCTATGTCGACCAGAGCGACATCGACGAGATCGTCGAATCCCATCTGCGCGACGGCCAGCCGGTCGAGCGCCTGCTGACCCCGTCCGACGTCGGTCGCTGAAGGGGCGTCATGAACTCCCACACCGAATACCTGCTGCAGCCCGGCCCGGCCGGCCTGATCGAGGTCGCGATCGACCGCCCCGCACTCGGCGCTGTCCAGCGTGGCACCGCGGTGATCGCGCACCCGCACCCGCTGTTCGGCGGCACGATGCAGAACAAGGTCGTCGGCACGCTGGCGCGCGCCTTCGTCCAGTCCGGCTGGAGCACCGTGCGCTTCAACTTCCGCGGCGTGGGCAAGAGCGAGGGCGTGCACGACAACGGCGTCGGTGAGACGCAGGACCTGCTGGCCATGATCGAGGCGCTGGCGCCGACCGGTCCGCTCGCGCTGGCGGGTTTTTCCTTTGGCGGCTTCGTCACCGCCAGCGCCGTGGCGCAGCTGCACGGCCGGCGCGAGCCCGAGAAGATCGTGCTGGTCGGCCCCGCCACCAGCCGTTTCCAGGTGCCGCCGGTACCGGCCGGGCTGCATCAGCGCACGCTGGTCGTGCACGGCGAGCAGGACGAGACCGTGCTGCTGCAGGCCACGCTCGACTGGGCCAGGCCGCAATTCCTGCCCGTGACCGTGATCCCGGGCGTCGAACATTTCTTCCACGGCCAGCTGACCCTGCTCAAGGGGCTGGTCGTGCGCCACCTGTCGCAGGCCTGAGGCCTGCCGTGTCGGTGCCGTGCGTCGGCGCCTGCCTTTCCACGAGACCTGTCATGTTTGTCACCTCTTCAAAGCTGCGCCGCTGGTCGGCCGCCGGCCTGCTGGCCGTTTCCTCGCTGTTCGCGCTCGATGGCCGGGCGCAGGCGCCGACAGCGCCCGAGATCGCCGCCCGCGCCTATCTGCTGCTCGACGTCACCGCCAACCAGATCCTGGCCGCCAAGGACGCCGACACGCCGGTCGAGCCGGCATCGCTGACCAAGCTGATGACCGCCTACGTGGTGTTCGATGCGCTGAGGGCCAAGAAGATCACGCTCGACCAGACCTTCGGCGTCAGCGAGCGCGCCTGGAAGATGCCGGGCTCGCGCATGTTCATCGACCCCAAGATGCAGGTCCGCGTCGAGGATCTGCTCAAAGGCATGATCGTGCAGTCGGGCAATGACGCGACCATGGCGCTGGCCGAGGGCGTGGGCGGCACAGTCGAGCGCTTCGTCGAACTGATGAACCAGCAGGCCAGGGCGCTGGGCATGAAGAACACCGGCTACCGCAACCCGGAAGGCCTGACCGCGCCCGGCCACACCACGACCGCGCGTGACCTGTCCATCCTCGCGACCCGCCTGATGCGCGACTTCCCCGAATTCGTCAGCTATTACGCGATCAAGCACTATCGCTATCCCGGCACGCCGGCATCGAACGACGGCAACCGCAACCTGCTGCTGTTCCGCGACCCTTCCGTCGATGGCCTCAAGACCGGTCACACCGATGCGGCCGGCTACTGCCTGGTGGCCACCGCCAAGCGCGAGGTGGCAGGAGTCGGCCAGCGCCGCCTGCTCAGCGTGATGCTGGGGACCGCGAGCGAGAATGCGCGCGCGACCGAGAGCCAGAAGCTGCTCAACTGGGGCTATACCGCCTACGAGCCGGTGCGCCTGTTCGCGCCTGGCCAGGCGGTCGCCACGCCCCAGGTCTGGAAGGGCAAGGCCTCGAGCGTCAAGCTCGGTCGCCCGGAGGGCGTGATCGTCACGGTGCCGGCTGGCGAGGGCGGCAAGCTCAAGACCCAGGTGCTGCGCCCCGAACCGCTGCTGGCGCCGCTGCAGCAGGGCCAGGCGGTCGGCACCTTGCGCGTGACCAATGCCGCAGGCGCCGTGGTGGCCGACAAGCCGCTGCTGGTGCTCGAGACGGTCGACGAGGCCGGCGTCATCGGCCG
>JACCEE012614785.1_pt1 | contig 20130 bp, 18 predicted proteins | sample 7449931 | NCBI WGS metagenome assembly JACCEE01 (sample SAMN15323457, study PRJNA562643) | freshwater metagenome | isolation source: river surface water | place: USA:Blue River Watershed | collected 2017-08-19 | reverse complement strand
TTGGTAATTGCAGAACCTTCTCCTTCCTTAAAATCAAGGAAATTAAAGGGTTTACCAGTTTGACCACGACGGTATTTCAAAATCTCCTTTTTAATGACAGGAATAGTAGTCCCCTCTTTTACATCTATGGATAGTTCATAAGTTACTAAAGGTTGCTTCTCTCCATTCATATCAGGATTCCTGAACTTGATAATAAACTCAATTGGACCTTTACTATTCCTGGAACGTACTTCATTTATTCCACCTCGTTTAGCTATGGCAGTCTTAATATTTTCACGTAACGAATCACTTAGAAAACCAAAAACATCAAATAAGGTTGTCTTTCCTGAACCGTTTGCACCTAAGAAAACACAAAGACTAGACAAATCCTTGATTTCAACCTCACGGAATACCTTGAAATTACGTATTACTACTTTTTCAATTTTCATTTTTTGATCTGTGTGATTTACAAAATTAACAACTTTTACTCCTCTTGTGGAGTTATTTGGCTAATTTCCTAATACACAAGGTTACACTATCTGAGGCTTAGTATTTAGACATCTACGTCTTATTGTCGTTCAGCACGATCCAAGTTTGCTTGAAGTACCCTCATTAAGTTACCTCCCCATATTTTTCGGATATCTTCAGCGGAATAGCCCCTTCTCACCAGTTCACGGGTAATTAATCTTAACTCGGTCGCATCACGACAATCGGCTAAACCACCCCCACCATCAAAGTCAGTTCCTATACCCACATGATCGATTCCCATAACCGAAACCATATGGTCTATATGATCAACGGCATCTTTTACTGTTGCTAATTGACGAGGATAAGCTTTATCGACCCTGTTCCATTCAGCTCTTGCGACTTTAAACATACTATCCGGAAGATTCTTATATCCATTAAATCGATTCCACAAATCCCCAAATGCTTTGTCACGCTCAGGGTTAGCAGGCATCTTCTTTACATAATCAGATAAAATACAAAGCTGTACCACCCCTCCATTCTGCTTAAGCTGAAGAAGCATCTCATCTGAGAGATTTCTCGGATTATCACATATTGCCCGAGAACAAGAATGAGAAGCAATTACGGGAGACTTCGACAACTTGACAATATCAAAGAAACTGCTATCTGAGACATGCGATACATCTATCATGACCCCTAATCGATTCATCTCCTTTACCACCTTCTCTCCAAATGGAGAAAGCCCCCCATAAACCAACGTGTCATTAGCCGAATCACAAATCTGATTATTCAAAGAGTGACACAATGTAATATAAGTAGCCCCTCGCTGTTGAAAGTACTTAATCAACTCTAACTGATCCATTATTACAAACCCATTCTCCACTCCTGAAAATATCGCCTTCTTACCAAACGCTTCTGCCTTATATGCAGCCCCAGGAGTCGTCACATAAACCAATTTATCACGGTACCGCTCAACAACCTTATCAATGGAATCATATAACCTAATGGCTCTATCTCTGGCCTTAATCATATTCTCAGGAGTCAAAGGCTTCTGAACAACAAAGACCCCAAAATAAACAGCATCTATATCTCCAGCATTCATCTTTGGCAGATCATAACAGATATCCTTATCAGAATGAAACTCACCAAAATCAAACCCTTCATCAACAAAATTTAACGGCGTATCAGTATGAGAATCTACTGTAAATACAACCCTATGAAGAGAATCGGCATATCTCCATCCCGTATCATCCTGCCCTTGAATCCGCTCCATCTGCCCACAACCAAAGCTAAAAAACCATACCATAGAAAGTATTACCTTATTAGTCAAGTTGGTAACCTTAAGATTATAATTCGCTATCCACATCATTTGCATAGTAGAAATTGTTTTTAGTCAAGTTTGAATCACTTTTCAACTTAAGACATGATAACTAAGAAAAAAATTCAAGGGAACTCAATAGGTGTTATAAAGGTAGCAAATCCATAAATCTGATTAAAACAAATTAACGAAGACATTTTTTAGCCAAAAGATCAAAAATGTGTAATTTTCAACCTCAATATGCGTCCAATCTTAAAACTTAAACTATGCTATTAACAACAACAAATACCATTGAAGGTAAATCGATCCAGTCTTATCTTGGATTAGTAAGTGGTGAAACCATTATTGGTGCTAATATTTTCAAGGATTTTTTCGCCTCGATCACCGATATCGTGGGTGGTCGTAGCGGAGCTTATGAAAAGGTGCTCAAAGAGGCTAAAGACACTGCTTTGGCTGAACTTCAAGAAAAGGCCTATCAGCTGGGAGCGAATGCTGTTATTGGTATCGACCTTGATTATGAAACCTTAGGCAATGGCAGCATGCTCATGGTGGTAGCCACAGGAACAGCAGTAAAGATTCTATAACCACCTCTTCGCTTCCTCTACGTATCCTCTTCGCTCTTTCTCCATTAAAGGCATCCTGTTGTATCCACCAAGTTTGAAGAGGTTCGCACAGAAAATACCTATTAATAGTGGATCCTGTTCGCTATTGCAGATGACTTTAGCCATCAAAACTACTTATGCCTAGCCAGGATCCACCCATTTTGAACTAAACAACAATCGTTATCTCTTCTCTTTTCCCCATTTAAAATGAGGGCTTGAACGAAGAGGGAACGAAGAGGATACGAAGAGGTACCGAAAAGAAGAACATCTACACGAACCTTTATCGAATAATTGAGATCTTCAACCATTGAGTTTTACCACTTGCATCAGATACCCTAATCAGATAAAACCCTTGATGCAAACCACTAAAATCTAATTTAGCCGTACCCGAGGCCATCTGTGAAGAGACAATAACCTTTTCTCCATTAGAATTGAATAATTCGGGAGCAGCGACCATCGCATGATTAGGCCACTCAATATAGGCATAATCGGAGGTAGGATTAGGAAAAATCAAAGCATGACTCTGCTCAGGATCATCTACGGCAGTTGTCCAACAGGTACCTGGTATGTTGGCATCTAACCAAGCCAAGCGCAAATCGATCCACCGCTTAAAATCAGCTATCTCACCCTCCCAGGTAGTTGGGATAGGGCCAATAACAGGCGTTCCAACATTTAAGCCTAGGATAGGCCAACGCATGTAATGTCGTTCTTGAGCCTCTTGAAGCAAGGCAACATTCCTATCTATCCATGCATGAAGAGAGTCACTATTCAACAGATCCTGCCGAAGAAGATCCCAACGACATCGAGTCTCATTGGCAAACGCAGTATCTTGAAGAAGACGCACTTGCCACCCGGGAGAATTGTTATCTGGCCAGCAATCATTGACCAGATGAGCCCAGCCACTTCCATCAGTTGCGGCAAAAATCTGACATTCGTCAATATTCTTCCAAGCCCAGTCGAAATCCCAAACAGGACCTGAATTTATACGTTTGTCAATCCCATCACGGTCTTTAAAGAAATAATAACTCTTCTTAAACCCATCATTATTTCTAGCTAACTCATTAACAATAAAATAGTCAACAAATGAGGTCGTATTTATATAAGGACGATATCCTGCCGCAGGATCATCGAAATGATCACTATACAGAGCCTGTTCATAAGCCGAAACAAAATCCTTTATATAAGTTTTCTGCTGAGCTACAATATCTTCAGGTTTAGGTACATAATAAACAAATCGAACATCAAAATCGGGATGATCAATAGGATGATAAGGAGATTGCCAGCTATCGGAGGAAGTCCAATAGTCACATTTAAAAATATACCCCCCCGTTAAAGGCTCCCCTGAGATCTCATCAGGCTCAAGTTTTGCAATATTAACCCTTCCCTTATCCCGCTTGATCTTCTCCCCAAAAACATAAATTCCCTTGTACTGGTCATTAACAACCACCTCACAGAAACGAGTTCTCGAAGCATAATGCCCCATCTCATTGGAGAGATAGAAAGCAAGGACATTCCGCATAAAGACCTTATCATTATAGTTTGCCAGAAGAACATAATCACTCTCCTCAGGCCAACCAAATAGAGAGACATCCAATTCATTTTGTAGCGCATCCCGAGTCTCAATAGAATAGGGCTTTTGAGGTAAACTAGCAGAAAACGAACCTCTTATCTCAATTCCTATCCCTCCATCATAAACATTACCTGGATCGTCTGGGTGGTTTATCATTCCCGGACCATTATCGATGATCTTCATAGTGCCAGGTATCTTTGGTTCATTCGGGATTTCAATCCCCTCCGTACTAATTACCACGATGGGTAAATTGCTTTCAGTAAAACTTTGGCTAAAAGAGAGAATAGGAAGTAAAAACAGCACAAAAAAGAGGCACTTATTCATTTGAAAGAAGTTTAAGGTTATACGATCGAATAGAACAAGACCGATTTACGGATCAGACGACCAGATTAAATTGCTTTGATTGAGAGAAAAACTAAAACAAAATCATTTATTCGGCAATGTTAAAAAATTGTAACCAGATTGAGAAATTTAAAATCACAAGAGCCTCTGCAATCTTTGCCGAAAACGATGGAAATAGCGGAAAATTAACTACATTTGCCTCGGAAACGATGGCGACGTTTCCAAAAAATGAGTTCTTCTTTTTGAGACCACACACTACTCATAAAGGGGAACAATAATTAGTAGTTCATGTCATCAAATCACCAATCCAAATGACCAGGGACTGCCATATCATTAGTTCATCATCAACCGGAGGGCATTGCCTTCATGGTTTATCTTTATTTATATTACCATCTTCATAGCATAGATTCTAAGCATAAAGAATCCGTGCTACTATTGTTTATTCCTTTATCAAACGAAAATCAAGAAAATAACTAACTTTTGACCATAGATGATAGTCAGGATTGTTACTTACCGATAACAGAGATAACATATTCGATCCGGCTATTTCCATAGGCAAATGAAAAACAGATTACTAACACATGAACAAACTGATCACCATTGACGAAGCAGTTGCCAAAGTAAAAGATGGCATGACGCTCATGATTGGAGGCTTTTTAGCTAATGGTACTCCTAATCGGCTTATTGCAGCATTGGTTAAGAGTGGAGTAAAAGATCTTACCGTTATCTGTAATGACACAGGCTTCCCAGACAGAGGCATTGGTCTGTTGATCACCAACAAGCAGGTAAAGAAGGTGATCGTTTCTCACATCGGAACCAATGCCAATACCATTGATCAAATGAATCAAGGAACCCTTGAAGTAGAGTTTTCTCCTCAAGGAACCCTAGCCGAAAGAGTTCGTTCAGGTGGAGCAGGACTTGGTGGCTTTTTGACCCCAACCGGATTAGGAACTACGATTGCTGAAGGCAAGCAGACTATGGTCATAAACGGCAAAGAGTATTTATTAGAGCTTCCAATAAGGGCTGATATAGCGCTGCTCTATTGCACCCTAGCCGATAAAGCCGGTAACCTTGCTTTCCATGGTACTACTCAAAACTTCAATCCCATCATGGCCACAGCCGCCGACCTTGTCATTGCTGAGCCCGACGAGATCGTAGAGACCGGTGATCTAAAACCTCATGAGGTAAAGACCTCCTCAATTTTTATTGATTACATAGCCTATTAAAAGAGAAAAAAATGGAAAAAGCACTTATTCGTATACGTATGAGCTCGCACGACGCTCATTATGGTGGCAACTTAGTAGATGGAGCAAAGATGCTTCAGCTGTTTGGCGACGTAGCTACCGAATTATTAATCAGACTTGACGGCGATGAAGGTCTATTTAAAGCCTACGATAATGTAGAGTTTATGGCTCCAGTCTATGCCGGTGACTATATTGAAGCAACTGGCGAGATCGTTAGTGTTGGTAACACCTCTCGTAAAATGATTTTCGAAGCCAGAAAAGTGATCATTCCAAGACAAGACATCAGCGACTCAGCTGCTGATATTCTTGAAGAGCCTATCGTTGTTTGCCGTGCCAGCGGTACCTGTGTGACCCCAAAGAATTGTCAAAGAAAGAAATAAAACCCCTCTTGCCATGGAAAAACTAATCATTACCGCAGCAATCTCGGGAGCCGAGGTTACCAAAGAGATGAACCCCGCTGTTCCTTATAAAATCGAGGAGTATGTCAGAGAAGCTGGTTTAGCTTTTGAAGCCGGTGCTTCTATCATCCACCTCCACGTTCGTTGGGACGATGGAACACCAACCCAAGACAAAGAGCGCTTCAGAGTGGTCATGGAGGCCATCAAAGCTAAATATCCTGAAGTGATCATCCAACCTTCCACCGGAGGTGCAGTTGGCATGAGCGATGACGAAAGGCTTCAACCAACAGAGCTCCTTCCTGAAATGGCTACCCTTGACTGTGGTACCCTCAATTTCGGTGGTGATGAAGTTTTTATGAACACAGAAAACACCATTAAAGTCTTCGGGGAAAGAATGATCAAAAATGGCATCAAGCCTGAACTTGAGGTGTTCGACAAGAGCATGATCGATATGGCGCTCCGACTGAATAAAAAAGGCTATATAAAAAGCCCAATGCACTTCGACTTTGTCATGGGAGTAAACGGTGGAATCTCCGGCGAATTACGTGATTTCGTATTCCTAAGAGGCAGCATCCCATCTGATGCCACCTATACCGTCGCCGGTGTCGGTCGCTTCGAATTCCCCCTTGCAATGGCCGCTATCATTGATGGAGGTCATGTTCGCGTTGGAATGGAAGACAATGTCTATATCTCAAAAGGCGTACTTGCTAAATCAAACGGAGAGCTAGTAGAAAAAGTTGTTAGAATGGCCAAAGAACTTGGCAGAGAAATAGCCACTCCCGATGAAGCTCGTCAAATACTCGGCCTTGCCCCAAGAAAAAAATAAACAAACCATCTGATTAATATTTAAATAATCACTCTGCTATATCCATTTCTCTCAAAAGGATAAAACAAAAAATGCCTGTGAAGAGTCCTGTTATAGTAGCAAAAACAAATTAATTCAACATGAAGAAAGGAAACAAATACGGTTTACACCGCGTGATTGAACCTAAAGGCGTTCTTCCACAACCAGCCAATAAAATAGACAACAACATGGATGAGATCTATGATAATGAGATCTTAATCGATGTTCAGACCCTTAATATTGACTCAGCTAGCTTTACTCAAATCGAGGAACAGGCTGGTGGTGATGAAAAGAAGATTGCTGAAATCATGCTGGGCATTGTTGAGAAACAGGGCAAGCATAGAAACCCGGTTACCGGATCAGGTGGCATGCTTTTAGGTACGGTTGAAAAGATTGGTGATGCACTGAAAGGTAAGATCGACCTGAAAGAGGGTGATAAGATTGCTACTTTAGTCTCACTATCCCTTACTCCGCTTCGTATAGATAAGATTAAAGAGATCAGAAAAGATATTGACCAGGTTGACCTTGATGGAAAGGCTATTCTATTTGAGAGTGGTATCTATGCAAAGATTCCCGAAGATATGCCTGCAACACTAGCTCTTTCAGCCCTCGATGTAGCTGGTGCACCTGCTCAAACTGCTAAACTGGTTAAACCAGGTGACACTGTTTTAATCATCGGTGCAGGTGGTAAATCAGGAATGCTTTGTTGCTATGAAGCCAAGAAACGTGCTGGTATCACTGGTAAAGTTATCGGTCTATGCCATAGCGAGAAGAGCACCAAAAGACTTATTGATTTAGGCTTCTGCGATTATGTTTTTGCTGCGGATGCAACTCAACCCGTTGCTGTTCTTGAAAAGATTGAAGAACTCACCAATGGTCAGATGGCTGATGTTACCATCAACAACGTCAACATCACTGACACCGAGATGACCTCTATACTTTGCACCAAAAATGATGGCGTAGTCTATTTCTTCTCTATGGCCACCAGCTTTACCAAAGCCGCTCTTGGAGCCGAAGGCGTTGGAAGTGATGTTACCATGATCGTTGGCAACGGATACACCCGTGGACATGCCGAAATCACGCTACAACTGCTTCGTGAAAGCGAAAAACTACGCAAGGTGTTCACCGAACTCTATGCATAAAACTATTAACCAGGCTGAGGGACTTGCACCCTCAGCCGGTTAATCTTAGCAATTAATTGACAACAGCCGTGATAGAATTAGGGGCACTTGTTGACCGCCATTCATTATGGCTAATTCATCTTATCTAAACAAACTATCATTGATGAAGGAAGGTTGCAGATATGGCACTCATCGAGTTATTGAGCCAATAGGAACTTTGCCACAGCCCGCACTCAGGCTCGACAATACTATGGAGATCTACCACAATGAAGCTCTTATAGATGTCACAACCCTAAACATTGACTCTGCCAGCTACACCCAAATAAAAAAGACCTGTGGAGCCAATGCCGACAAGATGAAGCAGATGATTCTATCTATCGTAGCAGAACGAGGAAAGATGCAAAATCCTGTTACAGGCTCAGGGGGAATGCTTTTAGGAACCATACGCGAAGTAGGGCCTGGCTTTCATAACAAGACCCTTAAACCCGGCGATAGAATAGCAACACTGGTCTCATTGTCGTTGACACCACTAAAGATAAAAGAGATCAAGCACCTTGATCCGGAAAGTGATCAAGTAGATGTTATTGCTGAAGCGATTCTCTTTGACAGCGGCCTCTTCGCCAAATTACCTGATGATATCCCTGAAAAACTAGCTTTAGCCGCTCTAGATGTTGCAGGTGCACCCGCCCAAGTTGACCGACTTGTTAAAGAGGGAGATATCGTCTGTATCATTGGCGGTGGAGGAAAATCAGGTGTTCTTTGTTGCTACCAGGCTTTGAAAAACACTGGCCCTTACGGAAAAGTCATCGTGGTTGAGTTCAGCGAAGCCAATGCTCAACGCATCAAGGATATGAACCTAGCTACCGATGTCATCGTTGCTGATGCTACCAATGTAATGGATGTTTATAGAAAAGTTATCGCAATCACCGGAGAACGTGGTTGCGATGTGGTAATCAATAACGTAAATGTCCCTTCTACCGAAATGACCTCCATCCTAATCACCAAAGGACAAGGCTGTGTCTACTTCTTTTCAATGGCCACCAGCTTTACCAAAGCCGCCCTTGGAGCCGAAGGCGTAGGAAAAGACATCAACCTGATCGTTGGTAATGGCTATGCAAAAGGACATGCCGACCTCACGCTTAACATCATCCGCGAATCAAAAGAGATCAGAGAACTATTCGAAAAAATATATATCTAAAATAAATCACCTTACAGTCTCTTTACAAATCACCCTTGCGAATAGAGACAAAACAACGTTGTATCATGATTAAAAGCAGAAGAAGCGAACTTTTCCCCAATGTAACCGATGCAGAATGGAACGACTGGAAATGGCAAGTCCGTAACCGCATTGAAACATTAGATCAATTAAAGAAATATATCAATCTTACTCCGGAAGAAGAAGAGGGCGTTGCAAAATCACTTGCAACCTTAAGAATGGCTATTACCCCTTACTATCTGAGCCTAATTAACCCTAATGACCCTAATTGCCCAGTAAGAAAACAGTCCATCCCAACCGTTGCCGAGACTCACCAATCTCCGGCAGATCTTCTTGACCCTCTTCATGAAGATGAAGACTCCCCTGTTCCGGGCTTAACACATCGTTATCCTGATAGAGTGCTCTTCCTTATCACAGATATGTGCTCTATGTATTGCCGCCATTGTACCCGCAGAAGATTTGCCGGTCAAAAAGATGCTGCAACTCCTGAGTCAAACATTGAAAAAGGTATTGAGTACATTGCCAATACACCACAGGTTCGTGACGTCCTTCTCTCTGGAGGAGATGCACTCCTGATCTCGGATAATAAATTGGAATACATTATCCAAAGACTTAGAGCCATACCTCATGTTGAGATCATCAGAATCGGATCAAGAACCCCTGTCGTACTCCCTCAGCGTATTACCGATGACTTAGTCAACATGCTGAAAAAATACCATCCGATCTGGCTTAACACCCATTTTAACCACTCTAATGAAATCACCCAAGAAGCCTTTGATGCTTGTACACGAATGGCAAACGCCGGCATTCCTTTAGGAAATCAAAGTGTTCTTCTTAGAGGGGTCAATGACTGTGTTCATGTCATGAAAAACCTCGTACACGATCTAGTGAAGATGAGAGTTCGCCCCTATTACATCTACCAATGTGACCTATCAATGGGACTTGAACACTTCCGTACTACAGTATCAAAAGGAATTGAAATCATTGAAGGATTACGTGGCCATACCAGTGGTTATGCAGTTCCTACTTTCGTTGTTGATGCTCCCGGAGGAGGAGGTAAGACCCCGGTTATGCCTCAATATGTAATCTCTCAAGCTCCAGGCAAGGTGGTCTTACGTAACTTCGAAGGAGTCATTACCACTTATACAGAGCCAACCGATTATAAAAATGAATGCCATTGCCAAGAGTGCAAGAAGACTCCTTACGAAGGTGTTGCCTCTCTTTTGCAAGGCGATAAGATCTCGATCGAACCAGCTGAACTGAATCGTAAAAAACGTCACAACCACTAAGAAGCAATGCCTTTTACCGGGGATATTCTGAAATACAGAAGCCTGGCCATTATCGGTATGGAGAAAAACACAGGAAAGACAGAGTGTCTTAACTATGTTATCTCTAAACTGAAAGCAAGAGGAATCTGCCTTGCCATTACCTCAATTGGTATTGACGGAGAATCCACTGACCAGGTTACTCGTACCAGCAAACCCGAAATAACGCTTCACAAAGGAACCCTCTTTGTTACATCAGAAAAACTATACAGAACAAAGAGACTTACTTCCGAGATTCTGGACATCAGCCGTCGTAGTACCCCACTAGGACGGCTGATAACAGCCAGAGTCATTGAAGAGGGAAAGGTTCTTATTGCCGGACCTTCTGATACCACTTGGATAAAAGAGATCATTAATACAATGCCCCTGCTCGGCGCTCAAATAACCTTGGTCGATGGAGCTCTCTCACGCAAAAGCCTAGGCTCTCCAACGGTAACAGATGCAATCATCCTCTCTACCGGGGCAGCATTATCAGCAAACCTCAGAACACTGGCATTCCAAACTAAATATACCAACGACCTGATCGCTCTCCCAGAAACAAACTCTCAACTTCAAACAAAACTCGCAGAGATTGAAAACGGAGTCTGGGCAGTATCTCAGGAAAACGAGATCATTGACCTCGAAATCTCTTCCCTGCTAAACATAGAACAAACAGGGAAAAACATCCTAAAACATGGCTCCAAACTCTTCGTCCCAGGAGCTATCACTGATAAAATGCTTAACTTTCTGAAAATACAAAAACAGATAGCTAATACAGAAATAATCGTAAAAGACTTTACAAGAATATTCGCCTCACCGGAGTGTTTTTATAGTTACCTCTCTCGAGGTGGTAAGTTATCAGTGTTAAAGGCTACAAAACTACTGGCCATAACCGTCAACCCGGTATCTCCCTCCGGGTTCGTTTTAAACTCTGAAGAGACCATTCAAACACTTCAACAAATGGTCTCTGTTCCTGTCTTTGATTTGCGGCAAATTAAAAATTAAACCATGTTACTAAGAAAAGCAATAGAAGAGATTCCCGGCCTACGCTACGTTACTGATCAAATTGATCTCTTAACAGCAGCAGGTAGAAGGGCTTTCTATGCCTTGCCTTTTCTACAAGATGCCGAAAGCATCTCTCAACAACTTAACCTTCTTGAACCATATGTGAACCTGGTCAAGGAGAATGAACCATTATTTCAATTTCTCACATTAAAACTGGCTCAAGTTAAAGACATCAAAGGAACTCTTGCCAACCTAGAAGCCAATAATGTCTTAGATGACATTGAACTATTCGAAATAAAATCTTTTGCTATCCTAGCTGATGAGATCTTTAACCGCTCTTCACAATCCATTGATGAGATCAGAGATTATCCGCTATTAACCTCAATCATTGAAATATTAGACCCCGAGGGCAATAAAGTCCCCTCATTCTACATCTTCGACCTCTATTCCGAAGATCTAGCAGCCAAAAGAAAAGAGATTCGTATACTCCGTCAGGCGGGCAACGAAATGGGAGCTCTTGAAGCAGAAATTATTGCCAATAATATAGAAGATGAGATCAGAACAAATCTATCTCAAAGGTTAAGAGAAGAATACTCAAAGATTCGAGATGCAGTAGCATTAATTACAGCTATAGACCTAAGACTGTCAATAGCCACCCTTTGCCATAAACTCGATCTGGTTAAGCCTCAACCTCAACACGAGGAGATCGAAATCAAAGGACTTTTTAACCCACTCGTAAAGGATGCATTAGCAATAAAAGGGAAGACATACCAGCCCATTGATGTTAATCTAAAACATGGCGTATGTTTAATTACCGGAGCTAACATGGCCGGAAAGACCGTATTGCTTAAGAGCTTAGCATTAACTCAAGCCCTCTTCCAATTTGGGTTCTTTGTACCTGCAACCTTAGCAAAACTCACGCCTGTTCAGAAGATCCTACTATCAATAGGAGACGAACAGAGCGAATTAAGCGGATTATCATCCTTTGCAGCGGAAATGGTTACAATTGACAGAATACTTAAGAGTCTTGGGAAAAATAAACGACATCTCGTTTTAATTGATGAACCAGCACGGACTACCAATCCGGCCGAAGGAAAAGCACTGGTCAACGCTCTCTTAGATATTCTTCAAGATCAACCCTCATTTTCTATGGTGACCTCTCACTATAGCGGGTTAAGTGGCAAATTCAGAAGACTCAGAGTAAAAGGATTTCGTGAAAACAAGCAAGTTGGAACACTAACAGCTGAAAACATTGCTGACTATTTGGATTACTCTTTAATAGAAGACCCTTCAGAAATAGTACCCGAAGAGGCGATAAAGATAGCTACCTTACTTGGAATAGACGAAGATTTGTTATCCAGGGCGAAAGAATACAGAACAGGAAAATAAGAACAATTACACGAACATGCAAACGAGTAAATTAGGAATTGATTTTAAGAAAGTGGAGTATGCAAAAGGACTTGCACGAAATATTGCAGAAGAAGTGCAGGTTTTTGTTGACAGGTACACCACCGTTGCTGTTGAGCGTACCATTTGTCGTCTATTAGGTATTGACGGCGTTGATACTGATGGTGTGCCTCTCCCAAATATCGTTGTAGACAGTCTAAAAGATAAAAATATCTTAGGTGAAGGAGTGATCTTCTTCATTGGAAATGCTGTCATCGAGAAGAAACTTACCCCACAACAGATTGCCGAAGAGATCTCGGCCGGGAAGTTAGATCTCTCTACCATGGGTCGTCATAGTGCTGATGAGGCATTGAATGCCTTAAAACCATGGATTGAGGCTTCTGTAAACCGCATAAAAGAACGTAGACAGAGAAGAGAAAACTACTTAAACACTATCGGCGAGGGGCCTAAACCCTATATCTATGTAATTGTTGCCACTGGTAATATTTATGAGGATGTCATTCAGGCTCAAGCCGCAGCTAGACAGGGTGCCGATATTATTGCCGTTATTAGGACTACCGGACAAAGTCTTCTTGATTATGTTCCATTTGGGGCAACAACGGAAGGCTTTGGTGGCACATACGCCACTCAAGAGAATTTCCGTATCATGAGAACGGCCCTGGATGAAGTAAGCGAAGAGGTGGGTCGTTATATCAGACTCTGTAACTACTGCTCTGGCCTCTGTATGCCGGAAATTGCTGTCATGGGGGCTCTTGAAGGACTTGATGTCATGCTCAATGATGCTTTGTATGGCATCCTTTTCAGAGATATCAACATGCAAAGGACTCTTGTTGATCAGTATTTCTCAAGAATAATTAATGGATTTGCCGGAGTTATCATCAATACAGGTGAAGATAACTACCTGACAACTGCCGATGCTTTTGAAGAAGCCCACACCGTTCTGGCCTCTGATCTAATCAACGAACAGCTTGCTTTATTAGCAGGTCTTCCAGAAGAACAAATGGGACTTGGTCATGCCTTTGAGATGAACCCGGAACTTGAAAATGGTTTCCTCTATGAGTTAGCTCAAGCTCAGATGACCAGAGAGATCTTCCCTAAAGCACCTTTAAAATATATGCCTCCCACAAAATTCATGACAGGCAACATCTTTAGAGGACATATTCAGGATGCTCTCTTCAACTCTATCGCTATCTGGACAGGTCAAGGCATTCAACTTCTAGGCATGTTGACAGAAGCGATCCACACCCCATTTATGAGCGACCGTTATCTCAGTATCGAAAACGCCAAATATATCTTCTCCAGCATGAAGAATATTGGTGATGAGGTTGAGTTTAAAGAAAACGGAATTATTAAAAACAGAGCCAAGTTTGTCATTGATAAAGCTACCGATTTGTTAGAGCTAATGGAAAAAGAGGGACTCTTTACTGCTCTGGAAAAAGGTATTTTCGGAGATGTTAAAAGGCCAAAGAATGGGGGAAAAGGGCTCAATGGAGTTGCCCCAAAAGGTAATAATTACTGCAATCCATTTGTTGAACTAATGAAAGGGAGGAACTAATATGAGCGGAGGATTATATTCAATGGAGTCAAGAGATTTTGATAAGACTCTAGACTTAACCAACATAAGGCCTTATGGTGACACAATGAACGATGGGAAGGTACAGCTAAGTTTTACGCTACCTGTACCCGCCGGTGATGAAGCCATTGAAGCTGCAAAACTTCTTATTAAAAAGATGGGCCTAGAAAACCCTCAGGTGGTCTTCTATAAAGAGTTGACACCGGGCTTCACGTTCTTCAACTGCTATGGTAGTTGTACCCACGCTGTTGATTACTCAGTAATTCACGTTCCAAAAGTAGAATCAACTACTTGGGATATGGAAGAGACAGATCGTTTCATCAAAGAAAACATCGGTCGTCAGATCCGAGTATTAGGGGCTAGTACTGGCACTGATGCTCATACAGTAGGTATTGATGCCATTATGAATATGAAGGGTTATGCCGGCCATTATGGACTAGAGCGCTATGAGATGTTCGAAGCTTTAAACATGGGCAGTCAAGTTCCCAATGAGGAGTTCATTGCAAAGGCCATTGAGTTTAAAGCCGATGTTCTTTTAGTTTCTCAAACAGTTACTCAAAAGGATGTACACATCAAAAACTTAGTCGAGCTAGTTGAGCTACTCGAAGCAGAAGGGCTACGCGATAAAGTTATTCTTGCTTGCGGCGGACCACGGCTATCGCACGAGTTAGCTAAAGAATTGGGTTATGACGCAGGATTTGGCATGAACACCTATGCTAACGATGTGGCCTCCTTTATAGCTCAAGAGATGAACCGTCGAATCAATGGTTAAATAAACATTAAACATATTTTATTCCGGGATGACCGGATAATAATCCAACAATAAAGTCAAATACACCAAATACTCTCAATATGGATAAAAACCAGGTAAGAGAAGTGATTGCTCGCAGAGCAGCACTCGAACTTCACGATGGAGATGTTGTCAACCTGGGCATTGGATTGCCAACACTGGTACCCAATTACCTCCCTGACTCTGTACATGTAGTTCTTCAGAGCGAAAACGGATTGCTAGGAATGGGACCTGCACCCGAACCAGGTAAAGAAGACAAATATTTGGTCAATGCCGGTGGCATGCCTATTACCGCTATCCCCGGAGCTTCAAGTTTTGATAGTGCCACCTCTTTCGGTATTATCAGAGGAGGCCATGTTGATGTTACCATTCTCGGTGCCCTTCAGGTTGATAAAAAAGGAAACCTTGCCAATTGGATTATTCCTGGAAAATTAACCCCGGGAATGGGCGGTGCAATGGATCTAATCGTTGGAGCAAAAAGGGTAATCGTTGCAATGGAACATACTGCAAAAGGAAGTTTCAAAATTCTAAATGATTGTAAGCTTCCTCTCACTGCAGCCGGTCAAGTTAATCTTATTATTACAGAAATGGGAGTCATGGAGATAACCCCTGAGGGAATCCTTCTAAAAGAGATCCATCCAGAGTTTACTCCCAAACAAGTGCAAGAAGCTACAGAGGCGCCTCTTATCATAGCCTCAGATCTAATACCAATGAAACAATAAACACCCTAACCTAAAATTCCCATGTCAAAAGTTTATATTGTTGCCGCCAAACGTACTGCCATTGGCAAGTTCCTTGGTTCTATTGCTAATGTCTCCGCTGCTGACCTAGGTGCAGTCGTTATTAAAGACATCCTGAAAGAAACCTCTGTTAATCCTGCTAACATCGACGAAGTTATTGTCGGAAATATTTTAATGGCAGGACAAAAACAGGGTATTGCGCGTCAAGCTTCCATTAAAGCAGGTATTCCGAGCGAAGTTCCAGCTTGGGGTATAAATATGATCTGCGGAAGCGGTATGAAAAGCATTATGACGGCCTTTAATAACATCCGTGCTGGGGAAGCTAATCTTGTCCTTGCCGGTGGTACAGAGAATATGTCAAGTGCTGGCCACGTTCTTCCCGCCTCGGTAAGAAACGGAGTAAAAATGGGAGACTTCTCAGCTCTTGATCATATGGTCACCGATGGCCTTACTGACGCTTTTGAGGGCTATCACATGGGTATCACCGCCGAAAACATCGCTACTAAATATGGGATCACCCGTGAACAACAAGACCAATTCTCTTTCGCTAGCCAACAGAAAGCAATAGCCGCTATTGACAATGGCAAGTTTAAAGGTGAAATAGTTCCGGTAGAAATCAAATCAAAAAAAGAGACCCTCCTATTTGATACCGATGAATTTCCTAACAGAGCTACAAATTTCGAGAAACTCAGCACCCTACGCCCCGCCTTCAAAAAAGATGGAACAGTAACCGCTGGTAACGCTTCCGGAATTAACGATGGTGCCGCATTCGTACTCCTGGCCAGTGAAGAGGCCGTAAAACAATATAATCTTAAACCATTGGTTGAAATCGTTGCTGCTGGTCAAGGAGGAGTAGATCCCGCCATCATGGGAATGGGACCTGTTCCTGCTATCGCCAATGCTCTTAAAAAAGCTGGAATGAAACTCACCGATATCGATGTTCTGGAGCTTAATGAAGCATTCGCAGCCCAATCACTAGGGGTTATTAAACAGCTTTGCGAAGATCATAAGGTAACTGAAGAGTGGTTCCATACAAACTGTAACGTTAATGGCGGTGCTATCGCCCTTGGTCATCCAATCGGCGCTTCAGGAAACCGTATCACTGTAAGCCTTATCCATGAGATGAAACGTTCTGGTCACAAAATAGGTATGGCCTCTTTGTGTATCGGCGGTGGAATGGGTACTGCCATCATCTTAAAAAACCTCGCTGAGTAATTCAGGTTACCCTCCTCTCCATCTTGAGAGATATAGTAACTTTTAAATAAAATATGCCAACAATCACATCTAGATTGGTGTGATTTTTGGATATCACCTTACCAGTCAAAAGACTGATTAAGAAATTTCAAGGTAAACAACGGACGCTTTTCATCTCCCTTATCGGAGGGATGACGGGCGTCCTTTTATTTGATAACTGCAAAATAAACACAATGGATTTTAATATTTCAAAAACTCAGACTCTGTTCAGACAGATGATCCGAGAATTTGCAGAAAAAGAGGTTAAGCCCCTTGCTGCTGAGGTCGATGAACTAGAGCGTTTTCCAATAGAAACCGTTGAGAAAATGGCCAAAATTGGACTTATGGGTATCCCTATCCCCGTAAAATATGGAGGTGCCGGTGGAGATAACCTTCTTTACGCAATGGCCGTTGAAGAGCTCTCAAGAGCCTGCGGAACAACCGGTGTTATTGTTTCTGCCCATACCTCTCTTTGCGCCGCCCCTATTCTTGAATTCGGAAACGAAGACCAAAAACAAAAGTATCTTCCGGGATTAGCCTCAGGTAAAATCATTGGAGCTTTCGGACTTACTGAACCTAATGCAGGAACAGATGCTTCTGCTCAACAGACTACTGCAATAGTTACAGAAGGGGGATATATATTAAATGGCAGCAAGATATTTATCACAAATGCAGAATATGCAGGTGTTTATATCATTATGGCTATGACTGATAAAAGCAAAGGTACCAAAGGGATTTCCGCCTTTATCGTCGAAAAGGAGACTAAAGGGTTCTCAATTGGGAAAAAAGAGAAAAAGATGGGGATCAGAGGTTCTGCTACTTGCGAATTAATCTTTGAAAACTGTTTTATTCCATCACAACAATTACTAGGAAAAGTTGGCGATGGATTCTCTATTGCCATGAAAACCCTTGATGGGGGACGAATAGGGATAGCAGCGCAAGCACTTGGACTAGCTCAAGGCGCATTAACCGAAACAGTAAAATATGTAAAAGAAAGAAAACAATTCGGTAAACCTCTTTCTGCATTCCAAAACACTCAATTCCAACTCGCCGATATGGAGACTAAAGTCCAAGCGGCAAGGATGCTTGTCTATAAAGCTGCATGGAAGAAATCTCAAGGCATTTCCTATAGCGCTGATGCTGCTATGGCAAAACTCTATGCTGCAGAAATCGCCATGGAGGTTACCACCAAAGCAGTCCAACTACACGGAGGTTACGGATATACCCGCGAATATCCAATCGAAAGAATGATGCGTGACGCAAAAATCACCGAAATCTATGAAGGAACTTCTGAAGTTCAGAGAATGGTGATCTCTGCTATGCTTCTTAAATAACAACACTCATTCTTCACCCTTTTTCTTCAAAGTAAAAAATAATAACCATGAAAATCATAGTGTGTATTAAACAGGTGCCCGATACCACCGAGATAAAAATCAATCCGGTAACCGGTACACTGATTCGTGAAGGAGTCCCAAGCATAATAAACCCTGATGACAAAGGCGGATTAGAACTCGCCCTTCAATTAAAAGAGAGTCACAATGCACATATCACGGTCTTAACAATGGGACCTACCCAAGCCGATGCTGTATTAAGAGAAGCCTTTGCTATGGGCGTCGACCGTGCCATCCTCCTAACTGATAAGAAATTCGCCGGAGCTGATACACTAGCCACCTCAAGTGCATTAGCCGGTGCTCTAAGAAACTTAGAGTATGACCTGATAATTACAGGAAGACAGGCCATCGATGGAGATACAGCTCAAGTAGGGCCTCAAGTGGCTGAGTTATTAGACCTCCCTCAAGTCTCCTACCTCGAAAACCTAGAGATAAAACCAAATAACACCTTCTTATTAAAGAAACAGACAGAAGAAGGTTACCAACTTCTGGAAGCCGAGGCTCCGCTTCTTGTTACGGTTTTAGCTTCAGCCTTCAAACCTAGATATATGAATGTCAAAGGTATTGTAGAGGCCTACAACAAAGAGGTTGAAATCTGGGGATTCGACAATATCACCGTCGACGAAGAAAATCTCGGATTAAAAGGATCTCCTACCAAAGTGGATAAGGCCTTTGCCAAAGGAATCAAAGGTGCAGGAGAAGTATATGAGATGGATCCGGAAGAAGCAGTAGGAATGATCATGAGAAAATTGAAAGAGAAATACATCATATAACGCATCAACATGGAACTCACTCAATATAAAGATATCTATGTCTTCGCAGAACAACGTGAAGGCATCATTCAAGGGGTGACTCTTGAACTGCTTGGAAAAGCAAGATCTCTAGCCGACACCCTAGGCGAAAAAGTAGTAGCGATTCTGGCCGGCTATCAGATAAGCTCAAAAGCTCAAGAGCTCATTAGTGCCGGCGCTGATAAGGTAATCGTAGCCGATCATATTGAACTTAAAGACTACCTCACGGAGCCTTATGCCCAGACCCTTAATCAAGTCATTACAGAATTTAAACCCTCTGTTCTATTAATCGGCGCTACTACTATTGGTCGAGATTTAGGGCCCAGACTATCAGCCAGAGTTAAGACAGGTCTTACAGCCGACTGTACTAAGCTGGAAATAGCAGAGGCAGGCCATCTATTAATGACAAGACCCGCTTTTGGCGGAAATCTTATGGCTACCATTGTCTGCAAAGATCATCGTCCTCAAATGGCAACGGTAAGACCAGGGGTAATGAAGAAATTTGAAACTGATACAACCAGAACTGGAGAAGTCATCCTGTTAAAGGTAAATTTCGACAGAAACAAGTTCAGGGTACGCTTAATCGAGACCGTCAAGGAAGGAAAAGGTAAAATTGACATCACCGAAGCACGTATTCTCATCTCGGGAGGCCGTGGCGTAGGAATGGATGGAATGCCAAAACTTATCGAATTAGCTACTACCTTGGGAGCTGAGGTCTCCGCCTCCAGAGCACTCGTTGATGCCGGCGTCGTAACTCATGAACGTCAAGTTGGACAAACTGGAAAGACTGTTAGACC